>Ga0210036_1000319_pt1 | contig 58063 bp, 62 predicted proteins | sample CryGeymeta201515_FD_185469 | JGI IMG/M metagenome (GOLD analysis project Ga0210036, IMG submission 185469) | Groundwater microbial communities from Crystal Geyser aquifers in Utah, USA - Crystal Geyser metaG 2015-15 (SPAdes) (version 2) | ecosystem: Environmental > Aquatic > Deep subsurface >... | reverse complement strand
ACCTCGCAAATAGAGTAATTGAAGTTAGTGTTCATCCGTATAGGGAACAGCTAATTGATATACGCCCATATGTTTTTGATGATGTATATGAAATAGGTATTTCATTTCAGCGTGAGCATACGGTATATCTTCCAGAAGAACTTAATCCAGATGGTGAAACTATATATATAGATATGCAAATGCCAAAGCTTTTTGAGCCAAAAGTGCTTAATTTTGTTAAAAAATAGGGCTAAACACTATGTGTGTGGTATACTACAAGTACTATGATTAACAAGAAAAAATTACTGATCGCAAACTGGAAAATGAATGTAACTTCTCAAAAAGAAGCAGAAGGACTTTTTCTTTCTATTCGTAACGTAATAACGAGACTCAATCATACCCATATGATTTGCTGTCCTCCACATATTTACCTAAATCAGGTGGCTGAACATGTAAATAGTAATAACTATACCGTTGGAGCACAAGATGCATATGCAGAAGAATCAGGATCACGTACGGGAGAAACATCAGTACTCATGATTAAGAATGCAGAGGTAGGTCATGTTATCCTTGGGCACTCAGAGCGAAGACATTTAGAAACAAAACTAGATGTGGCTCGAAAAGTATCTGCAGTTCTAGAACATGGAATGAAACCAATAATTTGTATCGGAGAAGAACAACGAGACAAGAATTGGAAAAAGGAAATCCAACAGCAACTTAAAGATGTATTTGATAGGGTATCAAAGAAGGAACCTGAGAATATCATCATCGCCTACGAACCTATCTGGGCAATTTCAGGTGACAAGAAGAGTCCTGCTACCTCAGTTCAATATAATGAATCAATTGCTGTGATAAAAGAAGAACTTAAAAAGATTTTCAGAACACAAAAGGCAGTAGAAGAGATGAAGTTTGTGTACGGTGGTTCACTTGATGACAAGAACATTGAAGACTTTTTGAAGAACACTGATACTGATGGTTTCCTTGTGGGAAGAGTATCTCATGACCCAAGAATCTTAATGAGTATGTTCAGACTCATTGAAACACATGTAGAAAACGAAGAAGAACTATAAAACAAAAAAGAGCACTGCTCTTTTTTGTTTTTCATATATACTAAAGCAATGAACATAAAAGATAAGGTAGAACAATATAGTATTGAGCAATATGCAAAACAGCATTCACTGCAAGGTAAAAAGGTCTTGCTACGAATTGATGTAAATACTCCTCTTGGTGAAAATGGAGTAGTTGATCCATATGAAGATTGGAGAATTATGGCATCATTGAAAACCATCAATTTCCTTTCATCTGAAGGGGCTTCAGTTGTGGTAATAAGTCATATTGGGCGAGCTAAAGAAGAACGTTTAAAGCCAATTGCTGATTATCTATCACAGAAAATTACCATAGGGTATATCCCTCATTTTGATGAGTCATTGATCCAGGAACGAATTGAAGCTTTGGGGCATGGTGATGTAATTATGCTAGAAAACATTCGTCAATTTGATGGTGAAGAGAATAACGATGCAGAGTATTTAAAAAATATTGCAAACGCATGTGACATATATGTAAATGATGCTTTCTCAGTGTCACATCGCAAGCATGCAAGTGTACATGCAGTAACATCATTACTTCCTTCATACTTCGGTATTCAGTTTGTGCATGAGGTATCTTCACTGTATGACGTTACAAAACGAGAGGGAACAACTTCCCTTATCCTAGGGGGTGCAAAATTTGGAACAAAGCTTGATTTACTAAAGAAAATGCTTCCCCATATCTCATACGCCATGATTGGGGGAGCTTTGGCTAATGTGTTTCTTAAAGAGCGAGGGTTTAACATTGGAGCATCGTATGTAGATGATACTGATATCAGTGATATCGTTGATAATGAAAAGATTATCGTAATGATTGATGCTATTGATCAAGATGGTGATGTAGTTTCAGTAGATGAAATACAAAATCATGATGTTATGCTAGATATTGGCCCTGAAACAGAAAAACTCTTTGAACACATTATTGCTGCATCTGATACTATCCTCTGGAATGGTCCAATGGGGAAGTATGAAGATGGATATACTTCTGGATCAATTTCAGTAGCAGAGAGTTGTGCTCATGCTCCTGCATGGGTAGTTACTGGAGGTGGTGATACAGCAACTGTTTTGCAAGAGACAAATCTCATTGATACTATTGATGTGGTATCAACCGGTGGTGGAGCAATGCTTGATTTCTTAGTTGAAGGAACATTGCCTGGTATTGAAGCGATTGTAGGAAAATAAAGCAATATTTTCACGATATAAATAGCAAAAACGTGAAAATATTGCTTTTTTACTTTATTTTAACGTTTTTGTTTGTAAAAACGTTAAAATATACTATAATATATATATGTCTAAAATTCAGCATTTCTATAAAAGCATAGAAGAATTACGAAATGAATACTATCAACTACTTCCTGGGAAAGAAACGCTCGTTAATATGATAAATGAAAAGGAGGTGAGTGAGCAGGTGTATAACTCAAATGCTATTGAAAGCAGTACTTTGACGTTGGAAGAAACAGAAAGAATTCTTATGGAAATTGATGTAGATAGGTATATAAGTGAGCGTGAGCTTTTTGAAGCAAAAAATCTTGCTCGGGTTTCTGAATATATTCATAAAAAAGCTAAGGATCATGATTTAGATAACAGCATGATATTACTTCTTCATCGCATGCTAATTTCAAATATTCAAGACGACATAGCGGGGAGGTTTCGTGAGAAAGGAGAATATGTGAAAGTTGCAAATCATATTGCACCTGCGCCTGAACGCATTGAAAACTTGTTGCAAGATGTTTTCACTGCATACCTAAGTAATACTACAGAGCATATTGTAAGAAAAATTTCTAGGTTCCACTTAGCATTTGAAAATATCCATCCTTTTATTGATGGAAATGGACGAATTGGAAGGGTCTTGAATAATTATCTGTTATTAAGAAAAGGCTATGTTCCTATTAATATTCGCTTTGTTGATCGTACTCAATATTATAAAGCATTCAGTGAATATGATAACGATGGATCAACTGAGACTATGGAAAATATCATTGGTATTGCGCTTATGAATAGTTACCATAAAAGAATAAGCTATCTTAAGGGTGAAGATATTATTTCACTTAAAGAATATGCAGAGTATAGAAAAATTTCTTATTCAAATTTGCTAAATAAAGCAAAAAGACAAACCATACCAGCTTTTCAAGAAGGTGGTAAATGGAAGATTGGAAAAGGTGCATGATAAAAACCGTGAACAAAGACATTAATCTTCATTCACGATACCTCCCCATTCCTTTAAAATTTCAGTTTCATGTTCTTTAGAAATTGCCTTTTTGAATTGTGCATTCTTACCTCTAACACGAGCTTCAGTTTCTGCCCATGTTTCATGACGTTGTATTACTCCATCAATTTTTGATAGATATGAATATGCTTTTGCTTTCTTATTACTTTTCTTCCCTGCATCTTCACTATTGATTTCAATACTCAAGATATCTTTAATTGAATAGGCACTGAGAGATCCTCTGAATAGCTTAACATCCTTTCCTTCTGCAAGTTCTCTTGCAATATCATCTACCCGTTCATTTCCTGAAATTCCAACGTGTCCAGGAACATGTTGCCAGGTGATACGATTTTTTCCACGTTCTTCAATGAGTGAGAAAAGTGTTTCCCAGTGGAATCTGTTCTTTACTTCTTCACCGTCTTTCTTGTGCCAATCATTTCGTGCCCATCCATACATCCATGTTTGAGCACCATTAATTACATATGAAGAGTCAGTGAAAATGATTACCTTTTCTGTATTGTTTACTGCACAGCTTAACGCAGAAACAACTGCAGTTAATTCCATCTCATTGTTAGTCGTTGTTGGTTTTGAACCTCCTAGCTCAATGACTTCATTAAGTTTTGGAAAAAGGAGAATGGCTCCATATCCACCTGGCCCTGGATTTCCTAAAGAAGAACCGTCAGTGAATATCACTAATGATTGTTCTAATTCCTGTTGATTGATGTTCATGCTTGTATGCTATCACAGAACAGGGTTAACAAAAAATGACCTACTGGTCACTTTTTTTCATTGCATTTCGAATTTCTTTTTCAAGTTGATTCATTACCTTCTTTTCACTTTCAAGTTTCTTTCGAGCAGCATCATATCCTCTTCCTAGTTTTATTTCTTCTTCGTTGTCTAGCTTGCTTGGATCAAGAGGAATATAGCTATATGATGAACCTGCTTTCTTAACGAGCTTGTATTTCTCTCCTAATGCAAGGAGTTCTCCTGTTTTTGAAATACCTTCTCCATAGATGATATCAAATTCAGTTTGCTTAAATGGTGCTGCAACTTTGTTCTTAGCTACCTTCACTCTGGTACGTGACCCTACTACTTCTTCACCCTTTTTAATCTGAGCAATACGTCTAATATCAAGACGAACTGAAGAGTAGAATTTCAATGCCTTTCCTCCTGGTGTTGTTTCAGGAGATCCAAACATAACTCCAATTTTCATACGAATCTGATTGATGAAAATTACCGTTGTGTTTGACTTAGCAACAAGTGCTGTGAGCTTCCTTAAGGCTTGTGACATGAGTCGTGCTTGCTTTCCTACGTGGTGTGCTCCCATATCACCTTCGATTTCATCTTTAGGGGTAAGGGCAGCAACAGAGTCTATTACCACAACGGCAACATTCCCTGATCGTACAAGAGAGTCAACAATTTCAAGTGCTTGTTCTCCTGTATCTGGTTGTGATACTAATAGGTTATCAATATCTACTCCAATATTCTTTGCATATACTGGATCAAGAGCATGTTCTGCATCGATGAAGGCACAAATTCCACCTTTCTTCTGTGCTTCTGCAACAACATGTAAGGTTAATGTAGTTTTTCCTGATGATTCAGGTCCATATATTTCAATTACTCGTCCACGTGGAATTCCTCCTACCCCGAGTGCTTCATCAAGACCAATTGATCCGGTAGAGATGGCATCAATATCAACCTTAGGAGCATCTCCTAGCATGATGATGGCTCCATCACCAAACTTTGTATGGATCATGTCCAAGGTTTCTTGCAGTCTATTTACTCCTTCTGTTGGTTCACTTTTTTCGATTTTCTTTTTTGGCATAGTATTACAGGTTATGTGTTGTTTCTAATATTTCTTCATTATCCTCAGGTAACTTAATATTTTCTAAATCCGGGGCAATGATGTGAAAGCTTTCTTTCTTTGTGTTTCCAAAGGTATCTTCAAGTTCAACTTCAATTAGATTATACCCTGGATTCAGTGCAAGAAAATGTCTCATAATACCTTCTTGGGTTAATTGTGATGATACACCATTAACCTTTGCTGATTGGGTATATGCTACTTTCGCTTCTAAATTCAAGCTATGTTGATGTAGGTACTGATATTCTTCAATATTTATATCAATAATTCTTGGCCCTAAGAGAAAGGGAAGAATTCTTGAGAAGATAAATATACTTAAGAGAATGGCAAGGATAATACCGATACGGATAATGAGGGTACGGCGATTATTCTTCATAGTATTCCTCTTCAGATTCATGCTCACTTCCTTGAGCAGGAAGTTCATATACTTCACGAGCCTTTGATCCGTTTTGTGTTCCAATTACTCCACGATCTTCGAGCATGTCGATAATACGAGCGGCTCGTGAATATCCAATACCAAGCTTTCTTTGCAAGAATGATGTAGATGCTTTCTTACTTTCAATCACTACCGCACGTGCATCTTCAAAGAGGGGATCCTCATCTTCATCATCGTTGAGAGATACTCCACCGGTACCATCTAAATTATCATCTGGTAGGTTAATTTGATCTTCTAATTCAAACTGATAGTTCTTTTTGATGAAATCAACCACCTCTTTCACTTCTTCTTCAGATACATACGGACATTGAATACGAACTGGTTCGTTATATTGTGGACCTTTGTACAGCATATCTCCTTGTCCTAAGAGCTTTTCTGCTCCTTGATTGTCTAAAATAGTACGTGAATCAATCTGCGAAGCTACTTTCAGAGCAATACGAGTAGGTACATTGGCTTTAATGAGTCCAGTAATTACGTTTACCGATGGACGTTGTGTTGAAAGGAGTAGGTGAATTCCAACAGCACGTGACATTTGAGCTAATCGTACGATAGAAGCTTCCAGCTCTCGAGGGTATGAACTCATAATATCTGAAAGCTCATCAATGATAACGATAATATACGGCATACGTTCAGGAAGTTCTCCTTGCTGATCTTCGATATCTTCAGGACTTAAATCTTTGTATGCTTTTGCAACAATAGTTTGGTGATATGAATCAATATCACGTACTGCACATTTCTGAAGTACATCATATCGTCTCTCCATTTCCTTTACTGCCCATTTCAAAGAAAGCACTGCTTTCTTTGGATCGGTAATAACTGGGGTAAGGAGGTGAGGGATCTTTTTGTACAAGGTCATCTCAACACGCTTAGGATCAATCATGATAAATCGAAGCATGTCAGGTCCATTTCTATACAAAAGAGAAAGGATGATATTGTGAACTGTAACTGACTTTCCTGAACCCGTTGCCCCCGCGATAAGTACGTGAGGCATTTTTCCGATGTTCGCATAGTGTGATATTCCAGACACTCCTTTTCCTAGTGAAACGAGAAGTGGGTTAGGGGAGTCTGTAAATTCTTTTTCTCCCAGAAGGGTTCCTAGACCAATAGTTGATTTACTCGTATTTGGAACTTCTATCCCAACAAGTGATCTTCCTGGAATAGGAGCTTCGATACGAATAGACTTTGCAGCAAGAGCAAGAGCAAGTTCATTTTGAAGACTTGCTATTCGTGAGAGACGAACTCCTTGAGCTGGCTTCATTGCGTATCGAGTTACCGTTGGTCCAACAGAGATTTCATCCATCTCAACGGCAATACCAAAGTTTGCGAGAGTTCGTTTGATCAAGTTTGCATTTGATTTGATGTCACCTGTTCCAGCTTTCCCTGAACTTTTTCCAAGTAGTGAAAGCGGTGGAATGATGTATGAAGAGGCAAACACATGACTCCCATCAATGAGCATCTCTTCTTCATCTGACGAAGATCGTTTCTCTTGTTTTGGCTTTTCTGGTTTGATGACAGGTTCTTCATCTGGTGTTCCATTCTCGATGGCTTCCATGATTTGTTGTTCTTCCTGTTCTTGAGTTTGCTTCATCTGCTCTCGTTCTTCTTTGAACTCAATGATACTTTCTTTCGCCTTCTTGAGGCTCGTGAATTTTGGATCAAAGGCTACGAAGGTAGAAGCAATTGCTGCTCCTAATAGCAGTATAGATGAGAACAGTTTTTCGAATCCTGAAACCAATGGGTTTCCGATAACTTGTCCGACGAATCCTCCTACTTCAAGTTCACTTGTTGAAAAGAGAATATGAAGAAGACCAAGGATACTTATACACAGAATCAAGAGACTTATCTTAACTGATGTTTTTGTTTCTCGTTCACTGAATGTCTGTACTGAGGCAAAGAGAAGAACAAGTGGAACGAGAGCAAAACCATATCCAAAGAGATCAAGCATGATCTTCTCATGAACAAAGGTTCCAACCGTTCCTGCAAGCTTGAGTGATGCAAGGATAAGGAAGAGGAAAAGTACTGAATATATAACCCCACGTATCTTTGGGTTCTTTGGCTTCAATGCAGGAAGAGAGATCTTCTTTGGTTCCACAGTCTTTGTTTGCTTTTTGTTTTTTGGTGCTGGCATAGATATGTACTATATATAGGTATGATTAAAAATGACATTCCTATTTTACCACAGCAAAGCATTTGCCTATACCTATTATATATAGGACATATTTGATTTTTTATTCAGAGGGAGTAGTATAAAAAATATCAAGCTAATATATAAAGGACATTATGATTAATCTAAAGGACAACAATAATAAGTCATTGATAAATAAGGCTAATACAGAAAATGTCCTTTTGAATGTCCCTAACTATTACAACCTTTCTGATCATGATGATGTGGTACATCTTGCATCTAAGGCGCAGAAAATAAGTACTGCTATATATATGGTAACTGATTTACATGCAGAAAATGATCCTCTTGCGATTGCTTCAAAAGATTCTTCCGTTTCAATCTTAAGAGACCTATATAAGGTATGTAATATTTCAGATAATAAACGAATTGCTCTTCTTTCTTCTATCGCTACAGAACTTGCAAGCCTTATATCATTCCTTTCGGTAATGCATAGAAACGGGAAGATATCAGATATGAACTTCAAGGTACTCCATACAGAAATACAGCAAATGCATGATCGTATTAATATCCATATTACCAAGAACCTTCCGTATGACAGAAAGAAACAAAGTTCATTGGTAGTAGAAGAATTCACCTTCTCAGATTCTTTCTTTGAGACAGAGCAACCAAGAAGAAGAGATGTTCAGGGATACCCCTCAGTGATAAAGGACACAGATACATTCGTAAAGGACATGGTTAAAACTGATACTCCTAGTCCACTGAAAAATATTGAAAACAAAGGTGTGAAACAAAATAGAGAACAGGAACAAGTTAGGGTAATAGCAGTTGATAAAGGACATGATAAGAAGGAGGTGAAAGAGGTCAAAAGGACATCATCTGTTGAAACGAAGGTAGCTGACTTGAAAGAGATTCGTCATCAAAACATTTTGAAAATTTTGAAACAAAAGAAAGATGCAAAGATCGGAGATATAGCATCCTTGTTTCAAGACTGTAGTAGTAAAACTATTCAGAGAGATTTGCAGGAGTTGGTTGATAAGTCACTCATCACCAAAGAGGGTGATCGAAGGTGGAGTGTGTACAATCTTGCGTACTAGTTTTTCTCTCTTTTAGGGATATTAAAACAAGCTGAGCTTCAGCTTGTTTTAATTTACATTTTTTTCAAATTATTGTATAATACGTAGTGACTGTAATATCCTTCGGGATGCTACGTCATATTACGTGAACACGGTTTTTTTGAGTTTTTCACATCTACCGTGCTTCGTAATATTTATGACATTGCGTTAACGTTGATTGTGTCCTCTTGTCACCTACGGTGGCTATGTTACAATTCTCGTTAATGCAGGGGTTATACCCCTGTCATTCGTTTCTCTGAGAATTTTTAATTCAATGAAAAACGCGTACGCTAGACTGAGCGTGTAGTAAACGATTCGTCGAAACATTGATCGTTTGCGCACAGGTTGCTCACAGCGCACGAGCAATCTGGTACTCGTTAGAACTTCGGTTCTTGTATAACCGGTCGAATGGTTAAGAGTGCACAAATCATTTAAAAGTGAACAGTTAATTCTTTTATTAAATTTATTACTCTGAGAATTAATGCCGTACACTTTTAAATAATTATTTATAAATGATTATTTAATTTAAAAACAAATTTTTATGAAAAAATTTATTGTAACCGCAGCAGTTGCACTTACTCTTATCGGAGCAGGAACAGCTGATGCATTTACTTGGACACCTGGACAAATGCTCGTTAGAGTTGGTTCACGAGGAGCTCAAGTAATGGAACTACAACAATGTTTAGCTGAACTTGGAAACAATCCAGAATCAAACATTGATGGAATCTTTGGAAATATTACTAAGACAGCTGTAATGTCATTCCAAGCTTCAAAGGGAATTATGGTTGACGGAATTATTGGACCTGTAACTGGACCTCTATACGAAGCAGCATGTAAAGATGCTGACTCATCAGATGATTCAGAAGAAGATAAGGATTCATTCTCAACAAATGGGGATGCTGGAGATCTTCTAATTAGTTCTACTTCAGCTGGAGTTGAATCAAATGTAAAAGAAGGAGATGAAGAAAATGTTCTAGGGCTAAAAGTTGAGGCTGATGGTTCTGACATTAATATCACTTCTATCGAAGTAATGTTTGAAAATAACTCAGGTAACGGATCAACACGTTTTGATCGATATGTAGATGAAGTTATCATCACCCTTGATGGTGAAGAAGTAGGTTCAGAAGACGCTGACAGATTCTCAAAAGATGGTTCAGAATATTCACGAAGAATTAACCTTAAAGATGCTATTGTATCTGAAAAAGACACTGTTGAACTTTATGTAGTTGTTAAAACTCTTAATCGAGTTGATGATTTAACTGCTGATTTCGATGTTACAGTTGAAAATATTCGTTTCGTAGATGAATCTGGAATGTCAATTTCTGAAAATCGTACTGAAACTGAAACTTTTGGATTTGATGATATCTCAGGAGATGACAAACTAAGTATCAAGTCATCATCAAATAACCCTGTTGCTTCAACTTTGAAAGTTGAAAAGAATGGAGATTCTGATGACCACATGGTTCTTTCATTCCGAATGGAAGCAGATGAAGATGGTTCAGATATTACATTATATGAACTACCTATTGTATTTACTGTTTCAGCAGGAGGAAATGATGCAGATTCAATCGAGGACATTATTGATGAAGTTATTGTAACTATCGACGGTGATGACTTCGAAGCAGACTATACTTCTAATACAGTTCTAAACGGAGTTGGAACTGGTACTTACACTGTTGATGTTGATGCAGATGCTGTAATCGATGCAGGAGATACTGTTGAAGTTGAAGTTACTGTTATCTTTAAAGAGCAAGAAGGAAACTATGCAAACGGTACTAAGATCTCTGCAAAAGTAGCAGCAGCTAATATTGATGCAGAAGGAGAAGATGTACTTTCTGGAGCAGGACTTTCTGGAACAGCTTCAGGAAAAACTCATACTCTAGATATTGCAGGTGCTGTTATAGATAACTTTGGATGGTCAGTTAATGCAAGTGGAGCTTTCATCGATTTCACATTTGATGTTGAATCTGATGATGAAGACTTTACAATTAATATTGCTGACATTATTGCAAATGATACTATCACTGGAACTGCTGATGTAGCTGCCCCTGTACTTTCAGTAACAGGAGGAGATGCTGACGAAGATACTGTTGGGGCTGTATACACAGTTCTTGCGGGAGATAGCGCAAGCTTCCAAGTACGATATGCTGTAACTGGTGCAAACGGAACATTTGCTCAAGTGAAAATCACTTCAGCTGCAGGACAAGAAGTTGAAAATTCAAAACAAACTTCTCCAACTGCTGTTCGAAACATACAGTCATATGCAGGACAAGAAGCTGAAAATTAAAAACAAACTTCTCCAACTGCTGTTCGAAACGTACAGTCATAGTCTAAGAAGATTATTCAAAAAAACACCCTCGGGTGTTTTTTTGTTTTCCTCACATAAAGATATATACTATAGCTATGAAACCATTTATTCTTATCACCATTCTTTTCCTTCTTGGTACTTCATCTACTTCAGCTCTTGAATATCAAGGAAGATTAATGAAACTAGGTATGCAGGGAGATGATATTAAAGCATTGCAACAATGTCTTCTTGATATGGGATTCCCTAATGCATACGGAGCTGATGGATGGTATGGTACCCAAACATATCTGCAAATTACTGAATATCAACGATCACAGGGTCTACAGTATATTGATGGGGTAGTGGGCCCTGAAACAGCTTCTGCACTGACGTGTAAGCCAGAAGGGATATCATCTAACGTTGAAATGAAAGCAGAGGTGTTGGAAACTGAAGGTGGGTATAATGATAGGGCTCAATTCTTCTTTGGTTTTGATCTTGATATTGATGAAGTACTATACCTTTCTGAAAATGCAGAAGAAGCTATTGATTTCTATATCACTGACATGAGTACTGGTACCGTAATATACGATACACAGAACGATGAATCAGAAGCTGATATAACATTAACCTTATGGACATCTGGATTACGTGAAAATGGATACTACATGCTTTCAAAAGACAATAGTGAACGTGCAGAACTTACCGTTATCTTTAATCCATATGGTGAAACAGCATTTGGATATGGATCATATTCAGTTCAGTTAACAGGTATTAACTTTAAAACTGAACCTAATGGAACATCTGAAACACGTGATGTATCAGAAGAAGCTGAACTGAAGAGTAACGTGGTTGATATTATTAATTAAAAAACACCAATGAATTGGTGTTTTTTAATAGATACTTAATGTTTCTCATTTACTGTTGCTAAGTGTAACAAAATTGTTACACTTTACTACATGGTAACAAAATATAACAGAACAATGGTAACCTTATCAAAAGAAACAAAAGAAGTTCTTGAGCATGTGGCTAAAGAAAAAAAACAGTCAATATCAGCAACCGCTTCTGAATTACTAGAATTTGCTTTAGATCTACAAGAAGATATGTATTTTAGTAAACTTGCAGATGAACGAACAAAACAACCTTATGAGACCTTGTCACACAAAGAGGTGTGGGAATAGAAAAGTATAGCATTCGATATCATAAGGATATTCCGAATGATCTTAAGAAAATAGAAGGTGAAGTAAAAAAGAGAATTCAAGCATCATTACTTTCAAAAATACAAATGAATCCACTTCTTTTGGGAGACCCTCTACGTAGTACCTTAGCAGGGTATAGGAGATTAAGAGTTGGTGATTATAGGATTATCTACCAGATAGATGGGGACATCATATTTGTACTTATCATTGTTCATAAACGAAATCTTTAATTTCTTGCAATAAACAGAAAGTAATATATATTCAATACGTCAGCCGGCGACCGTGGGTGTACTTAGGTACTTAATTTCCTACGTAGGTAGATACGATATTTTTATCGTGACTACACTATCGGCTCATACGAGCCGATTTTTCTGTATCCTGACAACACTTATTATTATGGCAATTACCAAAGCACAAAAACAAGAAATTTCTCAGAAACTTGATAAAGCGCTTAAAGATTCAGCAACGGTAACCTTTGTATCATTCAAGGGATTAGCAGTTGAATCTAATAACGTTCTTCGAAAGAATCTGAAAGCAAATAATTCTGATTACTATGTTACTAAGAAGTCACTACTAAAACGTGCTCTTACTAACTCAAACATATCAGGAACACATCCAGATTTAGGAGAAGGAATGGTAGCAGTTGCTTTTGGAACTGATCCAATGGCTCCTGCTCGAGAAGTCTTTGAATTTTCAAATAGCCACAAAGGGCAAATTGAAATTCTTGGAGGAATCTTCGATGGGAAGTTTGCACACCGTGAACTGATGCTTGAAATAGCAACAATCCCTGGATTAGATACACTACGTGGAATGTTTGCAAACGTGATTAATTCACCTATCCAACGTTTCGCTATTGCACTGCAACAAGTAGCAGAGAAAAAATCTTAATTACTATTTATTAATCTATATTTATTATGTCAGAAGAAAATACAACACCAGAAGTAGTTGAAGAAACTACTGAAGAAACAACTGAAACTCCTGTTGAAGAAGTTAAAGAAACAGTTGTTGAAGAAGTTAAGGAAGAAGTTAAAGAAGTAGAAGTTCCAGCTGAGTTCGCAAAACTAATCGAACAAGTTGAAGCAATGTCAGTTCTTGAACTAAACCAACTTATCAAAGTTATCGAAGCTAAGTGGGGAGTTTCAGCTACTGCAGTTGCAGCAGCTGGACCTGCTTCAGGTGGAGATGATGCTGCAGAACAATCAGAATTCGAAGTTGTTCTAGAATCAGATGGAGGATCAAAGATCCCTGTTATGAAGGCAGTTAAAGAACTTCTAGGTCTAGGTCTTAAGGAAGCAAAGGAATTCGTAGAAGGAGTTCCTGCAACTCTTAAAGCTGGAGTAAAGAAGGAAGAAGCTGAAAAGATGAAGGCAATGATTGAAGAAGCTGGAGGAAAAGTAGCTTTGAAATAATCATCATGAACAAAAAAACAATAACGGAAACGTTATTGTTTTTTATATTTCCTCTAAGGCAAAACTGTTTACAACAAAATAAATTTAAAATATAATGCAAGTACATTAAGACGAAAAGGGGCTTCAGTTTACTGACGCCCCCTTTCATTTCTTATTTTTTGTATTCAAGAAGTTCACGGACATTTTTTCTTGAGAGAGACAATAACAAATTGTATTATTAATATCATTAGCTTAACCTAAAACGTTGTTGTTTTTTTATATGAAGATTAATATAATTAACACATGAGAAAACGCTTCGTTAAAACCTCATTAATATTTTTAGGAATTATCTCTTTAGGGGTAATAGTATTTTTCTTTAACGAAGAACATGAACTTTTTGTTATTTCTCCTGATATTTGTGAAACAGAACTTTGTTAGGTTCAGATTTTCGTTGTATACTATATAGCATCTATGGAACTACTAGGAAAAATATTTGGTAATCCTCAACGAGTGAAGGTAATGCGTTTGTTTTTGTTTAATCCAAAAACTGCATATAGTATTGATGACGTTTCACAACGAAGTCAGATAAAAAAGGACCAAACAAAAAAGGAACTAAGTCAGTTGGAACAGATTGGTTTTTTAAAGAAAAAAAACTTTAAACAAAAGGTTCTCTTGCCAAAAACAAAGAAAAAACCAGAAGGAGATGTTAAAACAATTTCTTGTAAGGGGTATTTATTAAATCGAAATTTTGAACTGATTGCTCCCTTGAGAAACCTTGTTATCGATACTGAATTAGTAAGTAGCAAAGAGATGGTACGAAAATTAAAAGATATTGGTGCTCTTAAGCTTGTCGTACTTTCAGGATTATTCATGAGAGATGATAACAGGAAACTTGATATTCTTGTTGTTGCTGAAAAGGTAGATGCAAAAAAGCTAAAGAAGGCAATTGAACAAATTGAATCAGAAATTGGAAAAGAGTTATCATACGCACAATTCTCACAGGAAGAATATGAATATCGTATTAGTATGTATGATAAATTGCTACGTGATGTTCTTGAGAATAATCATCGTATTTTGTATAAAAAACTACCAGAGTAGTTTTTTTGTTTGTTTGAATAATGGTATACTAAAGGTAGTCGATTACACCTAACTCAGGTGAAGACTGTTATTAGCATTAATATCATTATTATGAATAGAGAAATATATATCCGTCCGTTTCAAGAGCTATGGGCAACCATTGCTATCGGACTACCAAAAATTATCCTTGCTATCTTAGTATTTATCATTGGGTGGATTATCGCTCACTTGATGTACAAGGCGGTAGTAAAGGTTATCAACTCAATGAAGTTAGATGAGGCACTAGAGCCAACAGGATTAGGAAAAGCACTTGAACGAACAGGGCACAACCTACACGTTGGAAAAATCATTGGATTCCTTGTGCAGTGGTTTATTATCATCGCTTTCCTTATCCTTTCACTAGACCTTCTTAATCTAGAAACAACTAAGCAATTATTAACTGGAATTGTTTCATACATTCCTCAAGTTATTCTTTCTACATTTGTTCTCTTTATTGGATTCATTGTTGCAGACTTTGTAAAGAAGCTAGTTTCAGGATCAAGCAAGATGGTTAACTTTAAATCAGCAGGAGTTGTTGCATCAGTTGCAAAAACTGCAATCCTTGTATTTACCTTCCTTATCGTGTTGAACATGTTGGGAATCGGACAGGAGATTATTAACATCCTATTTATCGGAGTGGTTGCTATGCTTTCACTTGCAGGAGGACTTGCATTCGGACTAGGAGGACGAGATGCAGCTGCAAAAGCTATTGAAGATATTAAGCACAATATGCACAAATAGTGTTAAATAAAATACCCTTTTAGGGTATTTTATGTTGCCTCTTTCATGCTTTATGCGAATGCTTGACGCTTTTGTGAACATGAGTATACTGAGCGACATGAAAAACTTAAATTCAAAAGCTTTTCGGTAACGACGGTTCAATCTTTAAGCATCTTTCGCGAGATCTGATTGGGCCGCCGTTATGGTGGCTTTTAATATCGCGTTTTTCATAGGACTGTACATTAACAAGTAAAGACTCAGGAGCATTTTTAAAAACCGAGAAGTAGAACATTAGTTCTACTAACTCAACTTTAAATATGCGGTTATTTATATTTAGATTTCCTAATAGAAATCTAAGAGCACAGGGTGGATGCCTTGGCTGTAGAAAGCGATGAAGGACGTGGAATATCTGCGATAAGTTTCGGGGAGGTGATAATCAACCTTTGATCCGGAAATTTCCGAATGAGGAAACTCACTAAGCGTTAGCTTAGTACTGTAGACAAGAAGCTACAGAGCGAACGGGGGGAAGTGAAACATCTCAGTACCCCTAGGAATAGAAAACAATAGTTATTTCCTTAGTAGCGGCGAGCGAAACGGAAGGAGCCCAAACCAGAATAATTCTTTTTAAGTTTTATTGTGGGGTTGTAGGATGCTAACGTCTTTACGAGGACAGTTACAAATTGTGTGGTTAGTCGAATGAGATTGAAAGCTCATCCAAAGAGGGTGCCAGACCCGTAGACGAAAATTACACAACTGTTTTGTTAGTATTCCTGAGTACCTCAAGACACGAGTAGCTTGGGGGAATCTGCCAGAACTAACTGGTAAGGCTAAATATTTCTACAGACCGATAGTGAACTAGTACCGTGAGGGAAAGGTGAAAAGAACCCCGGAAGGGGAGTGAAATAGATCTGAAACCCTGTGTTTACAAGGAGTCGAAGAGGACTTGATCCTCGACGGCGTGCCTATTGAAGAATGAGCCAACGAGTCTATATATGCAGCAAGCTAAGGGGGTGAAGCCCCGGAGCTAGAGGGAAACCGAGTGTTAATAGCGCGAAATAAATGTTGTATGTATAGGACCCGAAACCAAGTGATCTTTCCATGTGCAGGGTGAACCCTTGAGAAATCAAGGGGGAGGCCCGAACCGGGTGGTCGTGCAATTCCATCGGATGACGTGTGGAAAGCAGTGAAAAGCTAATCGAACTTGGTAATAGCTGGTTCTCTCCGAAATAGCTTTAGGGTTAGCGTTACGTGTTCCCTCTGGGGGTAGAGCACTGATTAGATCTTGGATAGCCCTAACGGGCGCCAGACTTGTCAAACTCCAAATACCAGAGATTAATAACGTAGCAGTTAGACTACGGGCGCGAAGGTCCGTTGGTCAAAAGGGAAACAGCCCAGATCTCCAAATAAGGTCCCAAAATATACACTCAGTGCACTTAAGGAGGTGAAATTTCTCCGACAATCAGGAGGTTGGCTTAGAAGCAGCCATCCTTTAAAGATAGCGTAACAGCTCACTGATCTAGAGATTTTGCGCCGCAAATAATCGGGGCTAAGTGTATTACCGAATTTGAGGACTGTACTTTTAGTACAGTGGTAGGAGAGCGTTCCTCTCTGCGTTGAAGCCAAAGGTGTGAGCCATGGTGGAGCGTGAGGAAGTGAGAATGTTGGCACAAGTAACCGCAACAGGGGTGAGATCCCCCTGCGCCGAAAGAATAAGGTTTCCGTGGCTATGATGATCATCCACGGGTTAGTCGGTCCTAAGCCAATGGCAAACGCCGAAGGTGATGGACACATGGTTAATATTCCATGACTATTATATGCTGCGATGGAGTGACATAGGACATATACAAGAGCGAATTATTGGATTTTCGTTGTTGGTGGTAGATGCGTAACTTAGGAAAATCCGGGTTACACAAGCATCAAAACAGACAAAATTGATATCTACGGATTGAGAAATTTTTGTTAAGAGCCTATCGAGAAAAACTTCTAAGCATAAGCATGTGATATCCGTACCGCAAACCGACACAGGTATTCAGGTCGAGTAGACCAAGGCGAACGAGTGAGAGGTCCTTAAGGAACTCGGCAAAATAGCGACCGTAACTTCGGAATAAGGTCCGCCCCCCACTACTTTGGATAGTTTATCTATTTCAAAAGTGGGATTGCCGTTTTTATTATTATTTTCTTTGAAAATAAGTAATAAAACCAAAAGGTTTTAAAAAGCAAATTGAATGAGAAAATGAGATAGAAACGACTCTCTATTACTTTGATCAAAGTATCTAAAGTAGTGGGGGGCCGCAGCGAAAGATCCCTGGCAACTGTTTATCAAAAACACAGCTCCCTGCGAACTCGTAAGAGGATGTATAGGGGGTGACGCCTGACCAATGTCAGAAGGTTAAATGCGGACGGTGTATGCAACTTTGTTGTATATGCTGAGCTGTATAAGCCCTGATCAATGTCGGCCGTAACTATAACGGTCCTAAGGTTCCCCATATCATTAATATGGTATGGGGAATGACTGGGACGGTTATAGGGTATAAACAGACGCAAGCTGCCTTACTCTTTGGTAACAAAGAGATTAGTCAAAAACATTGCGATATGCGGAAAAATCTTCAAAAGATTTTAGTACTCGTTGTATTCATACAGCAGTAACAATCTAAAATACACGGAGAAAATTCGCAGGCAACCTAGCAATAGGAGCCTCAGAGACGATGTGCAATGTATCCAATATCTAACTATTCATAAACATATGAACATACATCCTCAATGGATTTCAGGTTTTGTAGATGGTGAAGGTACCTTTTATGTAGGTATCAACCAAAACGAAACCATGAAGCATGGTTTTCAAGTATTACCAGAATTCAGGATTGTACAACATAAACGTGATGTTGCTTTACTTCATGCCATTAAAAAATATTTTAAGGCAGGTGTAGTAAGAGTAAATCATGGTGATAGGTACGAGCTTAGAATTAGAAAATTTGAAGCGTTAAAAGATATTATTATTCCTTTTTTTGAACAACATTCATTGAGAACACAAAAAAGAATTGATTTTATTAAATTCAGAAAAGTGATTCAATGTATGGATAATAAAGAACATCTTAGTAAAGATGGTCTTGCTAAAATATTTTCAATTATTGAAGATATGAATACAGCAAATAAAGAAATTACAAGAAATATGTTATTGGATAAAGATATCGTCCGATCTTCATTGAGAAATGAAGAGTAATATAAAAATAGTTATATTCAACAGTAATGAGCGAAATTCCTTGTCTGGTAAGTTCAGACGTGCACGAATGGCGTAATGACTGGGGAACTGTCTCAAGGACTTGCTCGGTGAAAATGCAATTCCGGTAAAGATGCCGGATACCTGCAGTTAGACGAAAAGACCCTAGGAGCTTTACTATAGCTTCATATTGGACTTATTAAATATATGCGCAGCATAGGTGGGAGACTTTGATGCAACCCTTTTGGGGGTTGTTGAGTCGCCAGTGAAATACCACCCTTATGTTTGATAAGTCCTAACCCTTACGGAAAAAACGTAAAGAGACAGTGTGTGGCGGGTAGTTTGAGTGGGGCGCTTTCCTCAACTTTAGCGTCACAGCTTATCGCAAATATCTTCCGTAGATAAGCAAAAACAAAAAAAGGGGGCCTTTCTTAGTAATAAGAAAGAGTACATTGAGCTATATGCTGGAACGTCTGGGAATTATGATGACTATATTTTCTTAGTTTGGAAAAATATGGCAAATCATCATACGTTCACATAGGTAACTATGTGTAGCAGATAATCAGCAGGGAAGTTAGTATACCTATACTAACCCCTCAGAGACTATACGCTTAACATCCATAGCAATATGGATGGTGATAGAGTCCGATCTTGGTGGCGACATCAAGTATTAAAACAGGCAATTTATTTACACGTTTTAATAATCAACATTTATATGACAAACAAAACTCCTACTTCGTCTTCTTCTACTAAACTTTCAAAGCGTCAGCGAGAAATATTAGTAGGACTTCTTCTAGGTGATGGTCACTTAGAAACTCAAAATCAAGGACGTACCTACCGACTTAAGGTAGAACACTCTTTGAAACAAAAAGATTATACCTTTTGGTTATATCAAGAGTTTCGTGACTTCATTCCAGGAAAAGTATATACAAGAAAACGAGGTAATTATGAGGTTGTAGGTTTTAGAACCATTTCGCATCCTACGTTTAGATTTTATGGACAGCAATTTTATCCAGAAGGTAAAAAAGTTATCCCTAATACTATTCACAAGATGTTAAAACCATTATCACTTGCCATTTGGTTCTGTGATGATGGTTCAAGAAAATCTATAAAACATTCAACCTTCAATATCCATAGTCTCGGATATACCAAAAGAGACTTGCAAAGGGTTCAGGAAGTGATGAAATCAACCTTAAAAATTGAGACAACACTTCATAAACAGGGAAAACAACATCGAATCTATATTCCACAAAGAAGTGCAACATTGTTTGCATCAATAGTGAATCCTATAGTTCGACTGTTTCCCTCAATGAACCAAAAATTAGTTGATAACAATATGCCTAAAGAGTAACGGAGGAGCATACAAAGGTTCGTTAGGCGCGAATGGAAATCGTGCTGATAGTGTAATGGCATAAACGAGCTTAACTGCGAGTCGTACATGACAAGCAGATGCGAAAGCAGATCATAGTGAACCGACAGTGGCCATTAGATGGCGCTGAAGATTAACGGATAAAAGCTACCCTAGGGATAACAGGCTAGTATCGCCCAAGAGTTCATATCGACGGCGATGTTCGGCACCTCGATGTCGGCTCATCTTATCCTGGGGCTGGAGAAGGTCCCAAGGGTTTGGCTGTTCGCCAATTAAAAAGGTACGCGAGCTGGGTTCAGACCGTCGAGCACTGAAATAATATTTCAATGCTCGACCAATCTGAATCCTTCAGACATAACAGATACAAACAATCAAGGTAATTTCGTCTTTCAAGAAATATCAATCTAACTTACGGCGGTGTGTCATAGCAATATGGCATATTAAGTCAACTAATATCGGTGAAACCCTATTCGTGTGAATTTACCACGAAGGGCAATACCGAGGGAATCTTTTATATAAAGGAGCCCGTAGAGACTGAACGTTGACTTACCTCTTTTGAGGTAAAAGCTACAGTCCATTCCACACAGTAATGTGTGAAAAGAAGCGTAAGACAGGTTGGTCTCTATCTACTGCAGGCGTTGATTCTTGAGAAGATCTGCCCCTAGTACGAGAGGACCGGGGTGGACTGACCTCTGGTCTATCGGCTGTCACGCCAGTGGCACTGTCGAGTAGCTATGTCGGGAATGGATAACCTCTGAAAGCATCTAAGAGGGAAGCCAACTTCAAGATGAGGAATCATAGGGCCCTAGGAGATGACTAGGTTGATAGGTTTTAAGTGGAAGCACAGCAATGTGTTGAGCTGAGAAATACTAATTGCCCATATCTATTAGGAAATCTGGATATAAATTTCAGTTTTCTGATGACCGCATATTTAAAGGTTTTATTAATGCATCCTGAGTCTTTACTTGTTCGTGTACGAACAATAATATTTGAATATTTACATCTGGTGCTTTGTCAGTGGGGAAACACCTCTTCCCATTTCGAACAGAGAAGTAAAGTCCACCAGAACCGATGATACTCTTTATGGGGAAAGTAGGTAGGCGCCAGTTCTAAGTATTCAAAAAGAAAACACCGAAAGGTGTTTTTTTTGTGATATAATCAACCAAGTATGAAATCAAAAGGATTCACCTTAATTGAATTACTGGTAGTAGTAGCCATCATTGGAATACTTGCAACCGTGGTACTAGCATCATTAGGAAGTGCACGAAGTAGAGCTCGTGATGCAAAACGAATTACTGAATTAAAACAAATTCAAAATGCTTTAGAGCTGTATTATCTTGATAATAATAGCTATCCGGTAGCTAATGCGGTTGCAGATTGTAATGCTAATACTACACTTGCTCCTTTGGTATCAGGTGGTTATGTACCAAGTTTACCTACCGAGAACACTCTTCCTTTTTGCATTAACTATTATTCTCAGGGAGGAAGTGCTTGGACATGTAATGGTGAAAATAGAGGACTCTTTTCATATGCTTTCTTTTTCGCTCTTGAAAATCCTAACACTAGTTTGACCCAAACAATATCTAATTCAAGCGGATTTACTCACTGTATAGTGGGGCCTCGTTTGTAACACCATTTATGGTATTTTTTTACGTTTCACTATTTGGTATATACTGTACCTATGAAACAGAAAAAAATAGACTTTCAGAGAGATTCAATTGCGTTGCATAAAAAATTACAGGGTAAAATTGAAATCTCATTAAAAACCAAAATTAATAACAAGAGAGACTTATCAACGGTATATTCTCCAGGTGTTGCTGGACCTTGTTTGGAAATACAAAAAAATCCAAAAATGTACAAGAGTCTTGTCTCAGCAGGGACAACTGTCGCTGTAATTAGTGATGGTTCTGCTGTTCTTGGTTTGGGAAATTTAGGTGCATTAGCATCAATGCCAGTAATGGAAGGAAAGGCAGCATTATTCAAAAGATTTGCTAATGTAAATGCTATTCCAATTATCCTTGATACTCAAGATACAGAAGAGATAATACAAGCGATTAAGCATATAGCTTCTTCATTTGGAGGGATAAACCTTGAAGACATTTCAGCACCTCGATGCTTTGAAATTGAAGAGCGGTTGAAAGAGGAATTGGATATTCCAGTATTTCATGATGATCAGCATGGAACAGCTATTGTAGTTCTTGCCGGATTAATCAATGCTCTTAAGGTGGTAAAGAAGAAGAAAGAAAAGATAAAAGTAGTGATTAATGGGGTTGGAGCAGCAGGAGTTGCTATCACTAAACTTCTTTCACTGTATGGAATTAAAAATATTTTTGTAGTTGATTCTAAAGGATTAATTTGTGACCAGAGAAAGGATTTGAATAGTGTGAAGAAAGCACTTATCTCAAAACAAGCTCAATCACAGGTATGTGGAACACTTTTAGACACCCTCAATGGCGCTGATGTTTTCATTGGTGTTTCACAAGCTAATCTTCTTGGTGAACAGGAGATACAGGCAATGGCTCCTGATCCAATAGTTTTTGCTTTGGCTAATCCTAACCCTGAAATTAACCCAGAAGATGCTTACAAATTTGGAGTAAAAGTACTTGCAACAGGTAGATCTGATTATGATAATCAAATAAATAACGTACTGGTTTTCCCGGGAATTTTTAAGGGAGTTTTTGAAAAGAATAGGAAGCAAATTACTGATACTATGAAACTAAAAGCTGCAAAGACCTTAGCTTCATTGGTAAAAGAACCAACAACAAAAAAGATTATCCCTGGACCTTTTGAAAAAGGTATTGCTGAGGCAATTGCTAAAGCAATGTAGAGAGAAAATATCATATATGATATACTCCTTGGTATATGAAAACCAAAGGATTCACCTTAATTGAATTACTGGTAGTAGTAGCCATCATTGGAATACTTGCAACCGTGGTACTAGCATCATTAGGCAGTGCACGAGAAGAAGCTAAAGAAGCAAAAGCTTTAAGTGAGATGAAGGCAATATATGATGCATTTAATCTGTATCTTTTAGATACTAATTCAAGAGGGATTAATTTCCCTCCTGCAGCTGCAAACGGGGTAACAACTTGGGCAGAGCCAGATTGTAGTACCACAAATGATATTTCAGTAACTGGAAATGATTTCCCTAATGCGGCATTCCTTTCAACCTTTGCATCAGCGCTTGATCCATATATTGATACTTCAATGTTAAATCCGTGGGGCTATCAATATGAAATTGATGCTGCATATGTTTGTGGAACAACAGGAGCTCGAGGATGTACGACAAACAGAACTCTATTTGCAATTGTCGCAAACAAAACATCTGAGGGGGTAAATATATATAGGTCTACGGATATTGTATTTCCCTTATGTATGCATCCATAAAACAACTCGCGAGAGTTGTTTTTTGCTATATAATATTTATATATGTCTAACTGGGCTGAAAAAAGAAAAAAGCGAATATTACTACTTACAGGATTGGTTTTTGTTGTTGTGGCAGGAACTATTCTTTTCTTTGTCTTTAACAAAAAACCTACTTGTTTTGATCAAAAAATGAATGGAACTGAGGTTGGTATTGATTGTGGTGGGGTGTGTCAGCGTGTATGTCGAGATGAAATTAGAGATATTGTTGTTTGGTGGGAACGACCTTTTAGGGTAAGTAATGGGGTATACAGCACGGTTGCTTACTTTGAAAACCAGAACCTTGATGCGGGATTGCAGGAACTTACCTATGAATTCAGATTGTATAACTATGATAATGTTCTCATTTCTGAACCAATTTTAGGAACCACTTTTATCGAACCAAACAAAAGATCAGCTGTTTTTGAATCAGGGATAACTACAGGAAGTGAAGAAGCATATACCGCATTTTTCAAGGTATCATCAGTTCAGGATTGGAAAAAAACAGATCCAAATTTTGCCTACAGTTTATTTGAAATAGGTGAACCTAGTCTAACAAATCAGGATATTTCTCCTCGATTGTCAGTTGAGATTACTAATACAAGTCTTCAAAATTTCATTGATATTCCAGTGATTGTTGTTCTTTATAATCAAAAGGATAATGCAATTGGAGCATCACAAACCTATGTTGAAAGAATTAATCAGGGAGAATCTGCACTTGCATATTTTTCATGGCCTGAACCTTTTGGGGATACGGTTTCTCGTATTGAAGTACTGCCGCGTGTGAATCCTTTTAATCAAAATTAGTTATGGGGAAATACATATCATCAACGCTACGAAATATCGATTGGTATCTTGTTGCTTGTATTATCCCTTTGCTAATAATGAGTGTACTGACCATGTCATCCTTTGAAGCAGGTGGTGTCTCATATGCAGGGCGTCAACTCATATGGATTGGTGTGTCTGTTTCAATGATGTTGTTTCTTGCACGTTCAAATTTAAGTATTCTTAAAGAATCTAATATTGTACTAACAGCATACATTTCAGGAATTCTGCTATTAATTGGTTTGATATTTTTTGGATCAACGATAAATGGTTCAACAAGTTGGTATTCATTTGGTTTTTTCTCTTTTCAGCCTTCTGATTTAGCAAAACTTTTTTTGATTCTTATCCTTGCAAAATATTTAGCTCGTAGGCATGTGGCGATAAAATCAATGAAGCACTTACTTATTACTGGACTGTATTTTGTTCTTCCTTTTTTCCTTATTTTCATTCAACCTGACTTTGGATCTGCTGCTATATTTATTGCTATTTGGTTTGGAATGATTCTTATTTCAGGAATTTCAAAAAAGCATATTACCTTACTTGCTATTATTTCATTAGTACTTGGGGTAGGTTTATGGTTTGGTGTTTTGAAGGATTATCAAAAAGCTCGTATTACGAGTTTCTTAGATCCATTATCCGATATACAGGGAGCTGGTTACAATGCATATCAATCGATGATTGCAGTAGGTTCAGGTGAAGTGTGGGGAAAGGGAGTTGGATATGGAACACAATCTCGTTTGAGTTTCTTACCTGAATATCAAACAGACTTTATTTTTGCTTCAGTCTCAGAAGAATGGGGATTTATAGGGTCAGTGGTATCTTTGCTTTGTCTTTTAGGTATTATTGCAAGAATTCTCTATTTGGGATTACAAATGAATGGTAATTTTGAACTGCTATATGCTGTTGGGGTTGCTGTATATTTCTTAGCACATGTGGTTATTAATATTGGAATGAATATTGGAGTACTTCCTGTAACGGGAGTTACCCTACCATTTCTTTCATATGGTGGTTCACACCTTATCATAGAATTTATGGCTCTTGGTATTTTAATGTCATTTAAAGGAGGAGCTAATAGGATATATGCAGATGAATCACCTGAACTATTCCTTAGGTAGCATTGCATGATACTTAATAGTTTATATACTTTAATTATCATATGACAGTTCACGTAGATGGAAAAAGAATAGCTCATGATATACAAGAGAAACTAAAAAGAATCGTTGATCAGTATGACGGATCAATGATTTTTCATATGGTTTATGTTGGATCAGATAAGGTAATTGATAACTATCTGAAGTACAAAGAGGAATTTGCTTCATGTATTGGAATAAGGACTCATATTCATCGTTTTCCTGCTGATATTTCAACAGAAGAATTAGAAAAAGAGATTCATTCAATAGTATTGAGTAACGAAGCAATGATTATTCAACTACCACTTCCTAGTCATATCAATACTCAAAAGATACTAAACATGGTTCCATCTCATATAGATGTTGATGTACTTTCAGAAGAAGGTAGAGAACTCTTTTCACAGGGATCAAATATATTTATTCCTCCTGTAACAGCTTCTATTATTGAGATTTGTTCACGATATACCATATCGTTATCAGATTTGAATATAGTACTTATAGGAAAGGGAAGACTTGTGGGAAAACCATTTTCTCAATGGCTGGATTATCATCATATTTCCTATACCATTATTGATATTGATACCCAAGTAGAAGAGAGAGTGAAATTATTATCATCAGCTGATATGATAGTAACAGGGGTTGGTATACCGCAACTTGTTCTTCCGCATCATGTTAAAGATGGTGTTATCATCATTGATGCTGGAACAAGTGAATCAAATACAACCGTTGTTGGAGATGTCCACCTAGATATTGCAGAGAAAAGTTCATTGTTTACCCCTGTTCCTGGTGGTATTGGACCCATAACTATTGCAAAGCTCTATACCAATGTTGTAAATTTCTATGTTTAATATAATTCAACAATTTAATAGTCAATTGTTCTTCAATCTTCATCAGCTTGTTGGATATTCTGAAACAACTGATCTTCTTATTTACTTCTTTGCACAAATAGCTGATATGTATGTCATTGCAGCAGCAATGCTGTTTATTTTGTTGTATCAACACAAGCGAAGTATTAAAAGTAATGAACGTCATTTTCTCATTAAGGAACTATTTCTCATGACCTTTGCAGTTATGTGTGCATGGTTTGTTGCTCATTTTTTGAAATTAACCATTGGAGGATTAAGACCTTTTGAATTTTATGCCAGTTTAGAACCTTTATTTCTATATGCTGGAGGAGATACCTTTCCTTCTGGGCACGCCACATTATTCTCAGCACTGTCACTCATGTTAACTGCTTTTCATCGAAATGCTGGACTCATATTTATTGTCGTTGCGATGCTTATTTCGCTCGCACGTGTTATATCAGGAGTACACTTTCCAATTGATATTCTTGCTGGATGGATTATTGGAGCAGGAGTTTCGTATGCTGTATATTTCTTTTTCAAAAAACAACCACTTAGATAGTGTGTTTTTTTATTGAAAAAAAACATAAAGAGCATATAGTATGAGAATATGTGGAAAACAAGAATTATCGCGCTTAGTATTCTAGCGCTTGGTGTATGGGCAGGAGCTCATGTATATACAACAGAAGTTGAAGGGACTAATCCTTTTAGATTAGGTTTAGATCTTTCAGGTGGAAGTTACCTTGTATATCAGGCAGATGTTTCTAAATTAGAAGGAGAAGACATCGGTGACTCGATGGATTCTCTTCGTGATGTTATTGAACGTCGTATCAATGCCTTTGGTGTTGCTGAACCTAATGTACAAACAGAAGTACATAGTATTGGTATTGAAGGAGAAGAACATCGACTTATCGTTGAGTTACCTGGAGTAACTGATATTGATGAAGCCATTGAACTTATCGGGCAAACACCAGAACTTGAATTTAAAATTGAGAATCCAGAATTAAATACCTTAGTTCTTAATGCTCAAATAAATGGTGTGTTAACTACCTTAGAATCTACTACTGATGAACAGGAAATGCTTGCATTAGCTCAAGAGATTCAAGATTTAGAAAGTACACGGTATATTAGTTCATCATTAACTGGTGCATATCTAAAAAAAGCTCAACTCCAATTCTCTCAGGCTGGAGCAGGAAGTTTCCAATCGCAGCCAATGGTTGGTATTAGTTTTGATGATGAGGGGAGTAAACTTTTTGAAGAAATTACCTCTGAAAATGTTGGAAAAACAATTGCTATTTTCTTAGATGGTCAGCTTGTTTCAGCTCCGATGGTCAATGGAGCAATTTCAGGAGGTCAGGCTGTTATTGAAGGAAATTTTGATATAGAAGAAGCAAAGACTTTGGTTGGAAGATTAAATTCAGGAGCACTTCCTATTCCAATCAGTCTTATTTCAACAAGCTCAATTGGTCCAAGTTTAGGGCAAGATGCTGTGGCTTCTGGAGTATTTGCAGGAATAGTTGGAATAGTTCTTGTTGCTCTTATTCTTATACTTTGGTATCGATTACCAGGACTCATTGCTGTACTTGCATTAGGTATTTATACCGCATTCATGCTTTGGATGTTTAAGTTTATTCCAGTAACACTCACGTCTGCTGGAATTGCTGGATTCATTATTTCTATTGGAATAGCTGTTGATGCAAATATCCTTATTTTTGAAAGAATGAAAGAAGAACTTGCTTCAGGAAAACGTATTTATGAAGCGGTATCTCTTGGGTTTACTCGTGCTTGGGATTCTATTAGAGATGCAAATGTTTCTTCAATTATTTCAGCAATCATTCTCTTTTGGTTTGGTACTGCTTTGATTAAAGGATTTGCACTTACCTTTGGTTTAGGAATACTTCTTTCAATGTTTACGGCAGTGACCTTTACCCGTTTGGTTCTTCTTGGTCTTGTTTCAAAAGAACCACAATCAAAGATTATGAGATTCCTTTATATGTCAGGAATTAAAAAATAGTATTATGCATATCATCAAAAACAAAAAAATATTTATTGGTATTTCTCTAGCATTGGTAGTTTCATCAATACTCGCTATCTCGATACGAGGACTATCATATGGAATTGATTTCACTGGAGGAGCGATAACTGAAATCTCATATCTTGAAACTCCAGATATTAATGAAATTAAATCAAATCTTGCATCAGCATCAATTGATGCACAGGTTCAAGCTATTGGAGAAACTGGAGTTGTGATTAAGACAAAAGAGTTAAATGAAGAACAACGAAAGACTATCGCTACTCTTGTAGTTGATCCATATGAAGGAGCTTCGATTGATAGGTATAATTCAATTGGACCAAGTGTAGGAAAGGAATTACGAACAAAATCACTCTACGCGTTAATCCTTGTTTCTTTAGGAATCGTACTATTTATCGCATACGCCTTCAGGAAAATATCAGAACCAATATCTTCATGGAAGTATGGTTTTGTAGCAGTGATTACTCTTCTTCATGATATTTTGATCCCTGTTGGTATCCTTACTCTATTAGGTGTTGAGATTGATACCCTGTATGTAGTTGGACTCTTATCAATCCTTGGACTTTCAGTTAATGACACCATTGTTGTTTTTGACAGAATAAGAGAGCAATTAAGTGAGCAAAAGGAACAAGATTTTGATAAACTTGTAGGTGATGCGATATATCAAACAATTGCCCGATCACTATTTACTTCTCTTACTCTCATTGCGGTATTGCTAGCATTGTATGTAGTTGGTCCAGATGCAACACAAAATCTTTCTTTAGTGTTACTACTTGGAACTATTGTTGGAACCTATTCATCAATGTTTCTTGCTTCACCACTTCTTACCTCATTGGTTTCAAAAAAAGGCACACAATAGTGCTTTTTTTTGGTATACTAAGAAGGTATTATTAGCATAATATATATACCTATGAATATTTTAATTATCATTATTATCCTTGCGGGAATCATCCTTGCTTTTGTGTACAACCGTCTTGTTAAATTTCAAGTACGTACTGAAGAAGCTTGGGCTGATATTGATGTACAACTTAAACGAAGATATGACCTTATCCCTAACCTACTTGAAACGGTAAAGGGTTACGCACAACATGAGCGCGTTACCTTACAAGAGGTAATTGATGCACGTTCAAAAGCAAGTAGCATGAGTGTAGATATCTCATCAGCTTCAGTTGAACAAATGCAGGCATTAGCCGGAGCAGAATCAAGTTTAAATGGAGCATTGAATAAGTTGTTTGCTTTATCTGAAAATTATCCTGATTTGAAAGCAAATGAAAATTTTCTTGAATTACAGAGAGAGCTTTCAGATACTGAGAACAAGATTCAAGCAGCTCGAAGATTCTTTAACGCAACAGTAAAAGATCTTAAAACAGCACTACAAACATTTCCTACCAATATGATTGCATCACTCTTTGGATTTAAAGATAGAAATTTCTTTGAACTTCCTGAGAACTCAGTTGAAAGAGAAGTGGTGAAAGTTAGTTTCTAACAAAAAAAGAGGCATTGCCTCTTTTTTTGGTATACTAATGGCATGAGTACATTTTATACACACGAAGAAAAAAATACATGGAAGACATTCTTCCTCATGCTTGTTTTTATTGGAATGATTGTTGGTATTGGATGGTTTTTGAGTTATCAATTCCAGGATTCTAGTATCCTTTATATCGCTATAGGAGCATCAGTCCTTATGAATTTTTGGGCATACTGGTTTTCACATAAAACAGTCGTTCGCATTACAGGAGCCAAAGAAGCTTCAATACAGCAATATTCTGAACTTCATAATCTCGTTGAAAATTTAGCTATTACTGCAGGACTACCAAAACCTAAAGTATATGTTATTGAAGACCAGTCACCTAATGCCTTTGCAACAGGAAGAGACAAACACCATGCAATTATTGCAGTAAGTACTGGATTGCTTCAGGATCTTAATAGGGTTGAATTAGAAGGAGTAATTGCTCATGAGTTAGCCCATATTGGGAATAACGATATGCTTCTCTCAACAATGGCTGTTGTCTTTGTTGGAGTACTTACCATGATTGCTGATTTGTTTATTTACTCAGGTTCATCACGATCAGAAGGGAATAATCAAGGAGCAGGAATCATTGGTATGCTTGTTATTGTTATCCTTATGCCTATCATTGGAACTCTTCTTCGTATGGCAATTTCACGAAAAAGAGAATTTCTTGCTGATGCAAGTGCTGTGAGATTAACACGATATCCAGATGGTTTAGCTTCTGCTCTTCAGAAAATATCAGATTCTTCATATCAGTTACGACAAGCTCCAGAATCTGCAGCACATCTATTCATTTCAGATCCTAAGAGAAAGACATCAAAGGCAAGTATGCTAAAAAAACTCTTCTCTACACACCCACCGATAGAGAAACGAATCACAGCACTTCGATCAATGGGAGGGACGGTATAATAAAAAGAACCAAATGGTTCTTTTTATTTTCTCGTTGTTCTTTTTCTATCTGATTCCTTTAGGTATTCTTTTCGCAATCTAATTGCGTCAGGAGTAACTTCAAGGTATTCATCATCTCCCATCATTCCTAATCCTCGTTCAAGACTTAGCTCAAATGGAGGGATTAGCTTAATAGATTCATCAGAACCTGATGCTCGCATGTTGGTAAGTTGTTTTCCTTTGGTAGGATTTACCATTAATTCTTCACCCTTTGAGGTATATCCAATTACTTGCCCTTCATATACTTCAGTGTTTGGGTGGATATAGAGTACTCCTCGTTGTTGAAGGTTTGCGATAGAAAAGCCAAGAGCTTTTCCTGTTGCCATAGATACCATTGATCCATATTCAGATCGTTCAATGTATCCAACATGTGGAAGGAATGAATGGAATACTGAGGTAAAAATACCTTCTCCCTTAGTATCAATCGTAAACTCATTTCGGTATCCCATAAGTCCACGAGTAGGAACATGGAATACTAGTTTTGTTCCAGCATCCGTAGGAGTCATTTCTTGCATAATTCCTTTTCTCTTTCCTAACTTTTCAATTACTGTTCCTGCTGATTCATCAGGTACTAGAATAGTTACTTCTTCAAATGGTTCAGATTTCACTCCATCAATTTCTTTGATGATAACTTCTGGTTGTGATACTGCTAACTCAAATCCTTCTCTTCTCATATTTTCGATAAGTACAGCAAGGTGAAGTTCTCCACGACCAAATACTTTGAAACGTGCTTGATCAGAGAAGTCTACTCTTAATCCAACGTTTACCTCCAGTTCTTTTTCTAAACGTTCTCTAATTTGTCGAGAGGTAAGTAGTTTTCCTACTCTTCCTCCGAAAGGAGAATCATTTACAAACATTGAAAGGGAAATAGTAGGTTCATCAATGGTAATAGCAGGAAGAAGATCTGTTGCTACTTCTGTCATTACTGTTTGTCCGATAAAGATATCTGGGATTCCTGCAATCATAGCAATATCTCCTGCAACAGCTTCTTGAGTTTCAATTCGTTGCATTCCATGGAAGCTAAATAATTTACTGATTTTTCCTTTTACCTCATTTCCTTCATGGTCTTTAAGGATGATTGCTTGTCCTGACTGTACTGAACCTTGATAGATTCTAATAATTCCCATACGTCCTAGGAAATTGTCATATCCAAGGTTGAATACCTGAGCTTGTAGAGGTAGTGCACATGCTTCAGGAGTAGATACGTTTGGAATGTGTTCGATGACAAGGTCAAGAATTGGATCAAGATTATCCATGTTGGTGACATTGTTCTTGTCTCGTGTTGATTTAGCATCACGACCAATTGCATACACTACTGGAAAATCTAATTGTTCTTCAGTTGCTCCAAGGTCAAAGAATAGTTCATAAATATCATTTTCTGTACCTTCGATATCAGCAGCTGGCTTATCAATCTTATTTAAAATTACCATTGGCTTTAGTCCAAGTTCAAGAGATTTTTTCAAAACGAACTTTGTCTGAGGCATTGGTCCTTCAGCAGCATCAACGATAAGGTATACCGAATCAACAGAACGTAGAACTCGTTCTACTTCTGATCCGAAGTCAGCATGCCCTGGTGTATCAAGAATATTAATTTTTGTTCCTTTGTAATCAACTGAAGTGTTTTTTGCGTAAATGGTAATACCACGTTCTTTTTCAAGATCGTTTGAGTCCATTGAAACTCCTCGTTCAATCATTCCTGTGTGTTCTAGAAGACCATCTGTTAGGGTTGTTTTCCCGTGGTCCACGTGTGCTATGATAGCAATATTTCTAATTTCCATAATGTTGTTAACATTACTATATATATAGGAAAAGGGAAGGATATTACCATTATGAACATCACTATTATCGCTCATCCAAATTCAAAAAAACCAAGAATTGAAAAAGACCTATTTGGAAGACTCCATGTTTATATAAACGAGCCTCCTCTTGATGGAAAAGCAAATAAGGCAATTATAAAATCACTTGCTTGGTATTTGGATATTAAAAAAACTAATATCATCTTGGTCTCAGGAGAGAAGTCAAAAGAAAAAAGATATGAAATAAGTGAAAACTGATATAATTCATTTATGAAACAAGTTATCCTCATTCATGGTCTTCCAACTAAAGACGAATATTATACAAGTGAAGAGCCATCACCATCAAATGCACATTGGTTTCCTCAGATACAGCAAGAAATCTTAAGGAAAGGAGTTTTATGTCAGTCACTTGAAATGCCTCATCCATACAACCCGTCATATAATGAATATTGTAAGGTATTAGATCAGATGAATATTAGTGAAGATACTATCCTTGTTGGACATAGCTGTGGTGCAGGTTTTCTTATTCGATATTTTTCAGAGAATAAAGGATTGAAACCAAAGAAATTAATTCTTGTAGCTCCATGGCTAGACACTGAAGGATATCTTAAAGAACTTAATGAAGAAAACGATTTCTTTGATTTTCATATTGATTTTGAATTATCACAAAGAACTAATATTGATCTTGTATATTCAACAGATGATGAAAAAGATATCCTAGAGTCAGTAGAAAAAATAAAGAAAGAAATACCTGATATAAAAGAGTATATTTTCTTTGATAAGGGTCACTTCACTGAAACAGACCTAGGAAGTAAAGAATTTCCTGAGTTAGTAAAGATATTATTTACGTAAAAAGAAATTAATGCGGACTCTTTCTTATGTATTTTGAACTTTTTAACAAAAGCACGGAAATGCGTAGATCACCAAGCGATATAACACTTTCATACTGCAAAATAGATAATACAGAATATACAAATAACCTAGATTATATTATGAGCTTGTTTCTGTATAAAGATGATTGCTTTTAAATTATAGATGTATAATAATTATATTATGAATTTTGAAAAACAATTTGAAAACAATCAAAAAGTTGAAAGTGGATTAGAAAAAGCAGAAAAAATAATCAAGAATGTAATTGAACAATTAAAAGCCAATCCAGAATATAGTTCAAATGCAAATAAAAAAGCTGAAATTATAGAAGATAAATGGAAAAAATTAAAAGCTTCTGCAAAAAACGGAAGAGCTAATAATCAAATTAAGGAGTTTATTCAAAATGGACTAGCTGAAGAATTATATAAAACAGAGGAATTTGATCCTAGTGATCCGGATGTCTATGTTTCTTATATGGAAAATGGCTACAGAATAAACAATAATCCCGTTTATGGTGATCATGAAGATGAAATTATTTCACAGCGATATATTAAAACCCCTGTAAGTCCTAACCCTGAACAAATTGCTATTTCTAATGAAATAAATACTAGATACGAAGAAGAAAGTCATAAATCTTTTGCTAATTCGTGGAAAATAAAAGAAGCATTATTTGATGAACAAATTGAAAAAGGAGAAATGGTATTCTTGGGAGAAATGGCTTTTGATGATTATATAAAAATGCGAAAGGATAATGCCCCAGAAGCTCACGAGATTAAATATGAACTAACTCCTGTATTTGATGAGAATGAAATCACTTGGAGTAAAGATAATAATAAGATTTACGCTTATACTGGAATTAAACCAGAACAACCTACAGAAGAAATTGAAAATATATAAAGGAATTAAAAACAAGAAATATAATTATTTCTTGTTTTTAATTCTTAAAGCTAATAAAAAGACATTTGAAACACAAACGTAACAAAGATAATCTCACAGATCTTGTTGAAGAAGTTGCATTATCCTAATGTAAAAGTTCGTCTCTTGTATCTTTGAAAGAGAAGTCAACAGGCCTTCTCTTTAGGAATTATATTTATTCTCCTCCTTTTCGTTATTTGCAGAAAATTTCTCCATAAGTTTATTTTAACTGAATATAAACAAAAGCATCAGGTCACCCCGATACTATGTTTTCTTGGCGGTGTACTCGGGTTCAGTACCAGAGGGGTGAGACACTGTGAGAGTATTTTAGCGACTTTCTTGTGGCTTGCCTGAGGCACTCAGGTCGGTCTGCTTTTTCAGGGAATCTAGCCAATCGGAGTGGCTTCGTGGAAGAACATCTGCCAGCCCTTATCAGTCTTTCTCCAATGAGAACTTCTTTGGGAGATTACTCTATCTTTACCATTTGTTGTTCTATCCGTTTTGAATGTTACCACTGCTACATCTTCTGACGACATCTCCACCGAAAAATCGCTCATCAGATATTCAACCTTTTCAAGGGTATTTGGGAGCCTTTCAAGAATATCTGCTTTCGTATACTTATTACCCGACGTTCCAAACTCAATGAAGTCATCGGCCAACAGCCTATCAAGCGCCTCTTTTGAAGATCGTATCTCTGGTTTCAGGAGTGAAAGTTCAAGTTCTTTGATTGTGTTAGTTATGTCGTTCATAGTGCTTTTGAGGCATGTGGGTCACACCGATACTTTTTAATGCGGGCCATGTGGGTTCAGTACCAGAGCGGTGAGGCACCGTAAGGATATTCTAGCAGAGTTTCGAAGACTGAAATGAGGTGTATGGGTCAGTGTCGGTTATTTGAAAGTTACAGTATTCTTGAAATGATCCAAATAATATACAGGTAGTCCTGTTGTAGCGAGCTTTTCTGCTGAATATCTGTTTATTTCATCAATTGCAATTTGAGAACCATCAACATTGCGCATTTCAGTTCGACCAAGTATGAAACCTTTCGGCATATTATCTTTCAAGACATATAGCAATTGATCAATGTAGTATCCAAGATCATCCAGATCTTCGCCAACTGCTCCAGTGTGGTATTCAATAAACACAAAATGGTCTTTCAAATCCATTTTTAATTGACTTTGCATCAGTGTAAAGATAAGCAAATGCCCACCAATTATTTTTTCATTAGCAATCTCTAAAGAGGTCTTACTATTTTCAAGTGGCTTAGCGTGTTCGGAGACAGGGTTTCCGCTTGTAAGAAAGTCGACAATAAACTGCCTTTCAGAAGGATTTGGGAAGTAAGATTTGATGTTTGTAAGGCCTTGGCCGTAATAGCATGTAACACCTTTAGATATCGCCATTACGGAGAAGTGTGTGAAGTCACTCAAGCCGTAAAATACCTTTTTCGAATCAACAACTTTATCCCAATCGATTTTATTGAGAGTTTGTATGCACTTATTTCCTCCGCGAATAACCCAGATTAAATCTACATCAGAATTGAGTGCATCATGGAAAGATTCTACCATTTCAGCAATCGTCTCAAGCCCTGAAGCAAAATCAAGAAATTCAATATTGTTTTCATTCAAAAATGAAATCGAATCACTATACGATTTATGTTTAGTGAAATCTTCGGTTTTACATAAATTAACTAAAGCAACTTTCATAGATTCATTTTAGCTTAAATATCTGTTTCTGGGTAATCGGGTCGCCCCGCTTACCTAACTACTCGGATCATGCCGATACTAAGTTTTCTTGGCGGAGAAGACAGGATTTGAACCTGCGGTAGGGGTTACCCTACACATCCTTTCCAAGGATGCACGTTAAACCACTCCGTCACTTCTCCGTTAAAGTAGTGTACAATATAGTAGCTATGATTGACTACTATTTTAAATCGCTAAAAAAAAAAGATATCCAGAAGCTAACAGAGGCTCGTGCAGGAGTACTTATTGTTGCTCATGAATTGAATAAAGGGGACATGCAAACATTACTTTCGTTAGGATATAACGAAGCACTTCTTGAAGATGCTAATGATTATTTTGAAGTTCCTCGTTTTGAACATGAACAAGGGGTGAATTATCTTTTTACTCGGTATGTAGTTTCTACATCCACAGGTGAACTATCAACAGCCCCTTTGTTAATTGCAATTTCAGAAGAGCATGTACTATGTGTTTCTAATGAAGAACCTGATTTTCTCAAACCATATTTTGATTACAATATAGAGGGTTCATTTATAACTACTCAAAAGGTAAGGTTAGTTATCAATATGGTTGAAGATATTCTTCGAAGATATGATAAGACAATAATGAATATTAGAAGAACCATGCTGAAACATTTCAAGCAGGTTGAACATATTGATGAAGCAGATATTAAAGAATTTGTTATTTTAGAAAGCACACTCGCTGACTATTTAAGTGCTTTAAGTCCAATGCAAACAGCACTTACTCAAATGCTACGAGGAAAAAATGCTTTAGTTTTACATCAAGAAGATGCTGGTTTGGTTGAAGACCTTATTCAAGATATGAATCAGCTTATTGAAAGCGTAAAAGGTATTTCAAATACCATGCAAAATATTCGATCAGGACATTCAAGTATTATAGCGAATAAGTTGAACATCACGATGAAGAGACTTACTGCAGTTACTATTATCCTAACCATACCAACTATCATTGCTAGTCTTTTTGGTATGAATACATGGGTACCTCTTTCAAAAGGACCAATTTCATTTATTTTGATATTATTAATCATCACAGCAATCTCATATTCAGTTGGACGATTCTTTATTAAAAGTAAGTGGATATAGTATACTTATCACCTATGAATCCTTTTTTTATAATCTCCATTATCCTTTTCACCATAGTAATCTTTGGCTTACCTACATGGAATATTGCAAGGCTTGCAGGGAAAAAGCATTGGCTTTTCTTACTCATCCCTCCTATATTCTTTTTAGGTGCTTTTTGGCTAGCTAATATTTTTGAATCACAGGGAAATATTTTCTGGTACCAGATACTTAGATCTGTATCTTTCTATGTGTTAATTGTCGGGATGATGCTTTTTGGAATATCAATATTAGCATCACTTTTTTCAATTGCCTTTAGTCTAAAAAAGAAGACAACATTGGTGTTAATTCTTGTTTTGACCTTCTCTTATGCAGCATATGCTCGTATTAATGGAGAGCGTATCGTAACAAAACAAGTAAATCTTGAAACAAGAAATATCACCAGAGACTATCAGTTCGTTCATATTAGTGATCTTCACAGTGGATCGACGGATGTTCGTCATGCGCAGAGGGTAGTTGAACGTATCAAGAAAATTAATCCTGAGTTTGTGGTGATCACTGGTGATTTTATCGATGAATTCTATGTTGGTCCCGCTGATATCGCTCCGTTTAATGCGCTTGATATGCCTATATATCTAGTTACAGGGAACCATGAATACTATTTGCCAGAAGGAAGTGTTCAACGTGTTATAGAAGGCTCTGTGATTCAGCTAATTGATAGTATGAAGATTCAGTATGATGAACTTGATATTATTGGTGTAGACGAACTTCAGACCGTTGATGCAACTCTAGAATTAGTTGGTGGGGTAGATGAGAATAGATATACTATTTTGCTAGATCACCAGCCACTTGAAGATGAAGCTCTTGTTGCTTCTGAGAATGGAATATCTTTGATGCTTTCAGGACATACTCATAAAGGTCAGATTTGGCCAATGGGGTTGTTACTTTCTTTAAGGTATCGATATATTGGTGGTTTGTATGAAATAGGGAAGATGTTTCTTTATGTTAATGCTGGAACAGGAACCCTTGGACCTAAAATGAGACTAGGAACAGCAAATGAGGTAACCCACATTACCTTGTCTCCTTCTGAAGAATTATAAAGACTTATGAGCACTACTGTGCTGATAAGTTTTTTTATATATACTGTATGTATGACTACAAAAAACAAACCAATATGGCTTATCATTGGGTTGATCGTAATTGCAGTAATTGCAGTACTTTTTTCAGAGTTGATTGTACGTGATACTCAAACTGATAATATACGTTCACAAGAGTTAACTAATTTCTAATAATATGTATACACAAAGAAAAATCGCATATGCACTGGTCTTTTTTTGTGCACTTTTATTACCTATCTATTCACATGCTCAATCGGTGAATACTGGGCTTATTGAAGGAATTTGGTTTTCAAAAGATGTATATAACGTAGGGGAAACAATTCGAATATATACTGCGGTACAGAATAACAGTGGGTCTGAAGTATCAGGTGAAGTGCATTTCTTTGACAACGGGGAAACCGTTTCTATTGAACCTTTTACCGTTGCTGATGACCGTATCGCTGAAGTTTGGACAGATACTGAGGCTTTTGTTGAGGGAGAACATACTTTTACTGTTTCTGTTGAGGAATTAAAAAAGAGTGGAAGAGAGGGGGGAGAAGAATTCACTCCAAAGAAGCGAGTAAGTAGAGGAACCATCCTTGTTATCAGAGATACTGATAAGGATGGTATTCCAGATGAGGAAGATAAAGATGATGATAACGATGGTTTTTCAGATAATGCTGAAGAAAAACAGGGAAGTGATCCCCTTGATCCTAACAGTGTTCCTAAGATTGAAGATATAGATGATGATGATGATGTAGAACTGGTATCATCTGAATATGCAGAAGGTGAAGTACCTCAAATTGTTCAAAATTTTTCAGATGAGCTTCCTTTAGTAAAACCGGTGGTAAGTTTTATCAGTAACACTCAGAATAAGGTTGTTGAAGCTGTTGAAAAAGAATATCAAAAACAAGAAGAGGCAACAGAAAAAGCTTGGTATCACCAAGCTCTTCCTACTGTTTCATGGATATTTTCTTGTTTTTGGTGTGTTTCACTACTACTTCTTTCACTTATCTATCTCGCTATTGTTATCATTATGAAAGTAGTACGTAGATCTTAGGCATTAATTCCTGCAACATAACCAGTAGTCCAGCATAGTTGTAAGGAGTATCCTCCAGAAGGTCTATTGATATGTAGCATATCACCTGTTAAATACAGGTTAGTTATAATTTTCGATTGCATGGTTCGAGTATCTACTTCTTCAAGAGGCACTCCTCCATCTGCTAATACCGCTCTGTCTAATCCCATAAGGCCATCAATAGTAACAGGTATTTTTTTCAGAATATGAACCAGTCTTTTTCGATCTTCTGCACTCATACTGTGAACCTTCATATGATGATCTTGAATACGAAGCATTTCAAAGATAACTTCAGCTAATTTTTTAGGTACTAGTTCTGAAATTATATTTTTCACATCCTTATTCTTCGTGGTATTAAATAAATTAACCACTCGCTTATCTAAAGCACCTAATTCAGTATCAGGAAAACAATCAATTTCAGCATGAACATGTCCTTTTTTAAGGAGCTTACCTACTTCTCGTGAAGCATTAAGGATAAGTGGGCTTGAAAGACCAAAGTGAGTAAAGAGTAACTTACCAGTTCTTGAGAACGCTTTTTCATAGTCACAAAAGAAGGTAATTTTCATAAAGGTAAGTTTAGTTCCTGATATTCTTTTAACCCATCGATCTTCTGAGCGTAGAGGAACAATATCTGGACTTGGTTCATATACTGAGTGTCCCAAGTTCTTCATCCATGCAAAACCATCACCCGTTGAACCAGTTTCAGGATATGAAACACCTCCTGTTGCAATGATGTAACTATTGGCTGAAAATCGTTCTTTTTTAGTATCCACAGAAACAATCTTGTTTCCATTCCTGTTAATACTTACCACCTGATGATTGTAGAGGATCTTCGATCCTTCTTTTGAAGCAAATTCTTTCATTACCTTGTACACATCATATGCTCGTTCTGTTTTAGGGAATACTCTATTCCTTGCTTGTGTTACTAAAGGAAGTTTTCTTTTCTCAAAAAAGCTAAAAGTTTCTTTAACAGAAAATTGTGAGAATGGAGAGAATAGAAAAGGAGCACTTTTCCCATAGTGAGAAAGAAGCTTCCTGTTATCTAACTCGTAGTTGGTGATATTGCATCTTCCACCTCCAGTAATCTTTAATTTTTCACCAGCGTCTGCATTTCTTTCTAGTACGAGCACCTTTTTTCCATTCTTCGCAGCGTATCCAGCTGCCATCATTCCAGAGGCACCAGCACCAATGATAATTACATCGTAATGTTCAGGGTGTTGTTTCATGGAATTAGTATACGAATTTTATAGATTAAAGCTAGAAAATCGTATATGATACAAGCTATGTTTGTATTACCAAAATTAAAAAATGAATATAGTGCATATGAACCTTATCTTGATACGAAAACCATGGAAATTCATCATGGAAAACATCATGCAGGGTATGTAAGCAAACTTAACCAAGCGATGATTGATATTGATATTCAAAAAGAACGCGTTGAGGATTTTTTTGAGAATATCAATGACTACCCACAGGTAATACGTAATAATGCAGGAGGACATTATAATCATACGGTATTTTGGTCAGTAATTAACCCCTCTTCAGTGGCTACACCAAATGAACAGCTTACAGAAGCAATAAATCATTCATTTGGTTCTCTTGAACAACTCAAGCATGAAGTACTTACTAAAGCTGCTTCAGTATTTGGGTCAGGATGGTGTTGGTTAGTTGTTGATGATAAAAGAACATTGAAGGTGGTAACCACAAAAAATCAAGATAACCCACTTATGAGTGATATTGCTGAAGGATACCCAATTCTTGGAATTGATGTATGGGAACATGCATATTATCTACAATACCAAAATAACAGGGGAGAATACTTAGATCGTATATGGAATCTCCTTAATTGGCAGGAAATTTCAAATAGGTTTGAAAACATGCCAGAATTACTTGATCTTATGTAATTAAAAAAGAATATCGTTTGATATTCTTTTTCTTTATATACAGAGCTTTTTCAGGAAAATTCTTGCATAAAAAATAATTGATGTTGTTTTTTTGGAGATAATTTGCAGGAAAGTTAGTATCGCTGATATAATGAAATTATCTTAATAATTGTTACATGAAAAACAAGGAATCAGCATGATTCTGGAGATTTTGATTGCTTAAAGTAACAATTAATAGTGTTATTAGATTTAATTATTACTGATCATGCAAATTACCCAAGTTCAAAAAAGAAATGGTGATATCAAAGATTTTGATATTCAGAAAATTATTAGCGCTATTTTCAACGCTATGCGTGAAAGTGATGCTGGTACAAGAGAAGATGCACAGAAAGTAGCAGAACTTGTACATCAGGAACTTTTAAATAGGGCAGAGATGATTCCAAACTACATTCCTAATATTGAAGAAATTCAAGATATTGTAGAAGAGGGATTAATGGTAAGTGGATATCGAGATGTAGCTAAGGCATATATCATCTATCGACAAGCCCAAGCAGCAAAACGAAAAACTAATATTTTTGAACGGAGAATTGTGTTGAAACCATATGAGTATCCTCAACTTACCAAGTACACTGATGCTATCAGACACTCATATTGGATTCATACAGAGTTTAATTACATTTCAGATATACAAGATTTCAAGGTAAATCTTTCAGATTCTGAACGAAATGCTATTAAAAATACTATGCTTGCTATTTCCCAAATAGAAGTTGCGGTAAAAACATTTTGGGGTGATATATACAAGAAGATGCCAAAACCTGAAATTGGTTCAGTTGGAGCAACCTTCTCTGAATCAGAAGTTCGTCATCACGATGCCTATTCACACCTCCTTGAAATTCTTGGTCTTAATGAAGAGTTTAAGAATCTTAAGAAGAATCCAGTTATCATGCAACGAGTTCGGTATTTAGATGAAGCACTTCGTAACGCAAAGAGCGTGAATAATGAAGACTATGCACAATCAATTATGCTATTTTCATTATTCATTGAACATGTATCTCTCTTCTCACAATTCCTTATCATCATGGCGTTTAACAAACACAAGAATTACCTAAAGGGTATATCTAATGTTGTTGAAGCTACTTCAAAAGAAGAGCAAATTCATGGAAATTTTGGAATTGAAATAATTAAAATTATTAAAGAAGAAAATCCTCATTGGTTTACCAAAGAATATGAAGATGCTGTACGTGAAATTTGTATTCAAGCCTATGAATCAGAAAGTGAAATCATTGATTGGATTTATGAAGATGGAGAACTTGATTTTCTCCCATCTGCAGTGGTAAAAGAATTTATTAAAAACAGGTTTAATCGATCACTAATAAGTATCGGTATAAAACAAGTATTCGAAGTTGACGAACAACTAATCGAACAATCTGATTGGTTTGATGAAGAAATTATTGGAACAAAACATGTTGATTTCTTTGATAAACGATCGGTTAACTATAACAAACGATCAAAAAGCATTACGAGTGCTGATCTCTTCTAACATATATGAAATGGTTAAATGAAAATAGTCGAAAGTTCTTAGAAGGAGGCTACCTTCTTCCTGGAGTAGGTCCTGAAGAACGAATTCGAGAAATAGCAGATCATGCAGAAAAGCTTTTAGGAAAAGAAGGTTTTTCAGATACCTTCTATGCATACATGGAAAAAGGTTATTACTCTCTTTCTTCACCGGTATGGTCAAATTTTGGAAGAAAGCGAGGTCTACCTATTAGTTGTTTTGGGTCATATATCGCAGATGATATGGGAAGTATTCTGTATACCCAAGCTGAAGTTGGGATGATGTCTAAGCTAGGAGGAGGTTCTTCAGCTTATTTCGGAGCGATAAGAGGGAGAGGTGCTGAAATAAAAAATGAAGGTCTTGCATCAGGAGCTGTACACTTTATGGAACTTTTTGAAACTCTCATTGGTGTAGTATCACAAGGTTCTGTGCGACGTGGACACCTATCTCCATATCTTCCTATCGAACACCCTGACATTATGGAGTTTTTGGGAATTGGAACTGAAGGACACCCTATTCAAAAACTTACCCATGGAGTTACTGTAGGAGATGAATGGATGCAATCTATGATCGAAGGGGATGAACAAAAACGAGCTCTTTGGGCAAAAGTGATTCAGGCTCGAAATGAAGTTGGATATCCATACATCATGTTCTCTGATAATGCGAATAAGAATACAGTTGATGTATATAAAGATAAGGGACACACTATTTATGCAAGTAATATGTGTTCTGAAATTATGCTCCCTTCGAATGAAGAATGGTCATTCGTATGTTGTTTAGCTTCTATCAATCTAGCTCACTATGATGAATGGAAAGATACTGATGCTGTTGAAATCCTTACCTACTTCTTAGATGCGGTAATGCAAGAATTTATCAACAAAATGGAAGTGTATCGAGATTCAGATAGAAGAGAAGATAATGATCGCTTCGAATTTATGAAAAGAGCATACAAGTTTGCTGTTGAAAACAGAGCACTTGGACTTGGAGTACTTGGATGGCACAGCCTTCTACAATCAAAGATGTTGCCTTTTGAGCACATCGAATCAATGAAGCTTAACACTGAGATCTTTAAACTTATCAAAGAACGATCATATAAAGCATCAGAACAAATGGCAAAAGAATATGGAGAACCTAAGGTACTTGAAGGATATGGAAGAAGAAATACTACCACTATGGCAGTAGCTCCAACCACCTCATCCGCATTCATTCTTGGACAGGTATCACAGGGTATTGAACCTATTTGGTCTAATTGTTATGTTAAAGATGTTGCAAAACTTAAGGTGACGATAAAAAATCCAGTACTAGAAAAACTTCTTGAAGATAAAGGATTTAATACAAGAGAGGTATGGCAAAGTATTCGTGATCATGATGGGTCAGTACAGCACTTGGATATTCTTGATCCAGAAGAAAAAGAAGTATTTAAAACCTTCCCTGAAGTAAATCAAATGAATATTATTCAACAGGCAGCTGCTCGACAACGATATATTGATCAAGGGCAGTCACTTAATATCATGATTCACCCTGATACTCCGGTGAAAGATATTAATAAGATTTACGTTGAGGCATGGAAGCTCGGAATTAAAACTCTATACTATCAACACAGTATGAACGCAGCACAGCAATTCAACAGGGAACTCCTTGTGTGTGAAAGTTGCGAGGCATAAAAAACAAGCATTTGCTTGTTTTTTATTTGATATACTAGGAATATGAAAAAAACCAATGATGAGTGGAAAAAAGAATTAACTGAAGAACAATACAGAGTACTTCGTGAGGCAGGGACAGAAAAACCTTTTTCAGGAGAATTCACTATGTTTAACAAAGAAGGAGAATATATTTGTGCTGCTTGTGGAAATAAGCTTTTTGATTCAAAAAACAAATTTCAAAGTAGTTGTGGGTGGCCAAGTTTTGATGACGTAAAAAGTTCAGAATCAGTATACACTCGCTTAGATACTTCTTTTGGTATGGAACGTGAAGAGATTATCTGTGCAGGATGTGATGGTCATTTAGGACATGTTTTTACTGATGGTCCAACAGATACTACTGGATTGCGATACTGTATCAATTCTGTTGCTCTTGATTTCAAGCCACAAGACGAATCAAGATAAATTGATATACTCTTGATATGGACACAAAGTACCTCTCTTTTGTAAATACCGTTATGGAATACTATGGGGAATATGGCCGACATGATCTTCCTTGGAGAATAAATCAAACACCATATAGGGTGCTTGTTTCAGAATGTATGCTTCAACAAACCCAGGCATATAGAGTAATACCTTTTTTTCTTAATTGGATGAAAAAATTTCCTACATGGAAATCACTTGCAGAGGCTCCACAATCAGAAGTACTGAAATCTTGGAAAGGCTTGGGGTATAATTCTCGAGCATTACGATTACAGAAATTAGCACAAATTGTTGTAGAACAATACAAGGGAAGATTGCCTAAGGAATATAAGAAACTTTTAGAATTACCTGGAATTGGTCCATATACTGCAGGAGCAATACAGGCATTTGCTTTCAATATCTATACGCCAATTATTGAAACGAATATTAGAAGAATTTTCATCTATCATTTTTTTGAGCCTGATGAAGAAGTGCATGATCGAGATATTCTTCATGTAATGGAAGATCTAGGAGATATTGAAAATCCACGAGAGTGGTATCAAGCCCTTATGGACTATGGATCTTCACTTCCTAAACAAATAGAATACAATCCGAATATTAGGAGTAAACACTATACTAAGCAATCAACCTTCAAGGGTTCAGATAGAGAGTTACGCGGAAAGATACTTTCGTTACTTCTTGAACATCAAACACTCACTCTTAAAAATTTATATACTCTTGATGAAACAAAGAGAATACAAGAAATTCTTAAGACTATGCAACGAGATGGATTTCTTTCTTTGGATAAAAAAAACGCCACCTTGTTATAAGATGACGCTAATTACTAAAGTACCCCTACCCGTAATTTATTCTGCTAAAGGTTTTAGCATAGATTTTTCATTTACTTTGTTCGAAAGAATGAATTTTCTTTCAGCTATAAGTGATAAGAACTCTTTATGAAGTTTTTCGTTCTCATGTAAAATAGAGATATTCATTTTAAATCCTGTTTCTTTAAGATCTTTAGGCAGAGTATTACCTAAAGCCTTGTACATATTAACAAGTGCCTCTTTTGCTCCTGTTTGTTTTGTTTCAAGAACTTTTTCTTTTATTTGATTTACGTTTAGTAAATCATTCTCTACAAAAAATCTTGCAGTATTTTGAGCACGGTGGATAATTTTACCCTCGTCTCTCAAATCAGTAATGAATTCCTTTGTTGAATACATATTATTTGGTTTTTAAGTTAAACGTTTCAATATATATAATAAAACTTATTACAAAATTGTCAATACTTCATACATGATAACTCATTGATGGGGTATAATAGAAATATGGATGCATTTAAACAACAATACGAAAGATTAAATCAAGAACAGAAAAAAGCCGTTGACTGTATAGAAGGACCTGTTTTTGTTATGGCTGGACCAGGGACTGGAAAGACACAAATTCTGAGTCTCAGGATTGCTAATATTCTTCAAGAAATTCCTGGTATTGAGCCAGAAAATATCCTAGCACTAACGTTCACGAATCAAGCTGCATATAATATGAGAGAACGTTTAAGTAAGTTTGTTGGACCTCAAAATGCACACAGAGTATATATATCAACCTTCCATAGTTTTGCAGAAGGAATGATAAAAAAGTATCCAGCATATTTTGAACGTTTTTCTCAATCAAGATTGATATCTTCAGTTGAACAAATTCAATTACTTACTGAACTTACACAGACTCATGGGGGATCGAGCTTCTCTGTTTTCAAGAGAAGAGAAAATACCATTAATAGCATTGCTTTTAATATTGGAAAGGTAAAAGGAGAAGCTCTTTCTCCTGACAAGTTAAGAAAGAATATTATTGATGAATATGAAGAAGAAATGGAATCTCCAGATATGTTTTATAAAAGAGCATCAGGAGATAACAAGAAGGGTGATATTAAGAAACATAAGGTCAAAACATTAGAAGATAGAAAAGAAAAAAGTTTAGCTTTTGTTGATGTATATGAAGCATATGAAGAAGCTCTTCTTTCAAGAAATTTCTATGATCACAATGACCTTATCACTTCAGTTCTCAATGAGATTAATAATGACTCATATTTCCAAGCTGAGCTTCAAGAACAATTTCAATATATTTTAGTTGATGAACATCAAGATACTAATGATGGGCAGAATGCAATTTTACATGGACTTATCGATAATCCTGTATGGGAGGGGAAGCCAAATATTTTTGTCGTTGGTGACACAAAACAATCTATTTTTAGATTCGCAGGGGCTTCACAAGAAAGCTTCACTGAATTATTCAAAAATCTTAAAGATGTAGTTACTATCTCATTACAGAAAAACTATCGATCTGATCAAAAAGTTTTAAATCATGCACATACACTTATCTCAAAGAGTGAACATCACGCAGAAGAAACACAGTTGGAAGCATTTTTTGAATATGACAGTCGCTTCGAATATCGAGAATTTTCTAATTACAAAACAGAATCACTGTGGGTAGCTTCTGATATACAAAAAAGATTCCAAGAAGGAGAAAACTTACAAGAAATTGCTATTCTTTTTAGGAATAACAAGGATATTATTGAATTAAGAACTTTACTTGAAATCTATGGGATTCCTTACCAAGACTTCACAAAGAAGAATCTACTTGAAGATGTAGATATGAAAAAACTCTTCTTACTCCTTCGATGTATATATCAACATACCGATGATGATATTGTTGCTAAGGTACTGTTCATTGATTTTCTTTCCTTTAACCTTATCGGTGTTCAAAAAGTATTGAAAGCTTTTCGTGCTCAGAGATCATCCACACTATCTCTTTTTGAAATGATTGCTGATGAAGAAAGAATGTCTTCATTATCAATTCCACAGCAAGAAATACAAAAGTATATTAGCTTTACTTCAACCGTTCTGTTGTTAAAGGGAAAGAGTGAAAATATGGATTTCGTGAGTTTCTTTTCTGAAGCTGTTCGTGAACTTGGATTCCTTTCTTACGTAGTATCAAAACCGGATTCAGCAACAGGCTTAGCAAAAGTTGAAACCCTGTTTGATGAGATTAAAAAGGAACAAGGTTCTCGGAAACTTTTCTCTATTCATGATTTTATCGAATACCTCAATGTTCTTTATGAGAATAATATTACTATGAATATCTCTAACCCTATGAATAAGGGGGTATCATTAATGACCTTTCATGGGTCTAAAGGTCTTGAGTTTGAAACGGTGTATATTATCAAAGCATTAAAAAAGAGATCTCAGGGTTCAGAAATTCACATACCTCTTGATTCATTCGTCGATGGGGATACAGAGGATGAAAGAAGACTCATGTATGTTGCCATAACCCGTGCAAAGAAGAATTGTTTAATAAGTTCATATTTGTACAATCATGAAGGGAAAGAACAATCACGATCCTTACATATTGATGAAATTGAAGAGCTATCGCATATAAGTATGGATCAATGGGAACAAGAGCATAGTAGTGCATTTGCAGATTTCTTTGGTGAATCTCATGAACAACTAACTTCACTTATCGATCAAGAATATATTCAAGAGAGATTCCTTAAATCAACATTGTCAGTTACTGCATTGAATAACTATATCGAATCCCCGTTACTCTATTTCTTTAGGAATCTTGTACTTCTTCCAGAAGCGAGAAGTCCATTTCTTGAATTTGGTAACCTTATGCACAAATCCTTAGAAAGATTTGCTAAAAAGGAATTACAGCAAATGAAAGTGCTTTCAATATCAGAACTATTAGAATCTCTTGAGCAAGAGGTACAGGAACATCCAATATATGAACAGCACTATGAAAAGGCAAAAGATGCACTCATCACATATGCAGAACATCGATTGGTTGATGAAGTAGTTCCTCTTGATGTTGAATTTAGAATACCTGCAATTTCTTTTGAATCTGATCGAGGTGAAATACGTCTTTCAGGTGCAGTTGATAAGATAAGTAGAGATGAGGATGGGTCTATCATCGTTTGGGATTACAAAACTGGACGTTCAATTTCAGACATGGATAAACATCGAAAAGAAAAACTTAAAAGACAAGCTGTTTTCTATAAAATGCTTTTGAAAAGCTATAGTGGAGGAAAATATAATCCACAAAAAGTTATTTTCGATTTTCTTGAACCTTCTAAAAAAACAGGAACCTTTGAACGATATGAATATATTGTTCAGCCTGAAGATATAGAAGAGCTGAAACAAGAAATTAATCGATTAGTTAATGATATTTTTGAAGGGACATTACTTTCTTCTGATATAGTGAGTGACAAGGTACCAAAGCAGTATCAAGATATATTAGAGATAATAAAGGGACCAAGGACTTTTGAACAAAAAACACTTTTATAGTGTTTTTTGTTGGGAATAGTAGCTAAATATTGATATACTATTGTGCATATGAATGATAAAAAAATAACAGTAGCCATTAATGGTTTTGGAAGAATTGGAAGAGCTTTTATGCGATTAGCATATGCGCAATATCCTAATATTTCAATCGTTGCTATCAACGATTTAGGAGATATCAACAACTTAGCATATCTTCTTAAATACGATACGGCACAAGGAAAAAGTGGACTTGAAGTAGAGGCAAGCAGTGATGGAGCACATTTGATAGTTCAAGGTAATGATGTGAAGATTTTTCAAGAAAAAGACCCAAGTCTATTACCATGGGGAGAACTTGGTGTGGATGTTGTTATTGAATCAACTGGTTTCTTTACTGAATATGGAAAAGCAAAACTTCACCTTGATGCTGGAGCAAAGAAGGTAGTGATATCAGCACCTGCAAAAGGAGAACAAGTTGAGGGTGTAACAGGGGCAACGGTAATTATGGGAGTTAATAATAACGAGCTTGGAACATGTAATGTTTCTTCTAATGGTTCATGTACCACCAATGCTGGTTCACCGGTTGTTTCGATTTTACATGAAACAATTGGAATTGAGAAAGCATTACTTAATACTACTCATGGATATACTTCAACACAGAGTTTAGTTGATAGTCCTGTAAAGGGTAGTGATTACCGAAGAGGTAGAGCTGCAGCACAAAACATCATTCCTTCTTCTACAGGAGCTGCTATTGCTGTTACAGAAGCAATTCCAGAACTTGCAGGTAAATTTGATGGAATTGCGTGTCGTGTACCTGTTGTTTCAGGTTCAATTGCAGATATCACTTTCTTAGCAAAGAGAAATACTACCGTTGAAGAAGTAAACGATATTCTTACTAAAGCAGCACAAGAAGATCGTTGGAAGGGAATATTCACAGTAACAAATGAACAAATTGTTTCTTGTGATATTATTGGAAACACTCATGGTTCAATTGCTGATCTTGATATGACCCGTGTTGTTGATGGAAATCTAGTTAAGGTTATGGCTTGGTATGATAACGAAATGGGGTATACCAATACGCTATTACGTCATGTTGTTGAAACAGCAAAGCATATTGCATAATTATGAATGCTTCACCTCTGAAAACTAAAGGATTCACATTAATTGAACTACTTGTGGTAGTAGCTATTATTGGAATACTTGCAACGGTGGTGCTTGCTTCACTTGGTTCTGCTCGAACACGTGCAAAAGATGCGAGAATAAGAACACTCTTAAATCAGATGCGTGTTCAAGCCGAGGTGCAGTATCTTGAAAATGGTAATTATAACGATATTTGCGAAGCAACTTCTGATTCTGGAAAGTTATATCGACTAGCATATCAAGATGCTGGATCTCACAGTGCAAACAGTATTTGTAGAGATGAAAATTCGGTATATGGTCAACATACCCTAAACACAAGTAACCCATATTCAAGTACACCAACTGGTACAGGTACCTTTCAAGGTTGGGCAGCTGAAATCAAATTGAATAATGGAAATTTCTGGTTTTGTATTGATGGAAATGGAAATATCATTGAAGCTGATACAGGGGCAGAGGCTACGGGTCGACAAAATCTTGAAACAAATAATACATGTGGAGATCAATTATAAAAACCAGTAAAAAACTGGTTTTTTGTTTATAATATCGTTACACTATGGATATGAACTACACAATACATTTAGCAACTGATCATGCTGGTTTTGAAATGAAAGAGTTTCTCAAAGATGCTCTTCTTGAACTTGGATATACCATCATTGATCACGGTGCAGATATTTACGATGAGGATGATGATTACAATGATTACATATCACTTGCTGCACAAGCAGTAGCAAATGGAGATGATGATCAACGTGCCATTATTTTTGGTGGCTCAGGACAAGGAGAAGCCATGATGGCAAATCGTTTTCCTGGAGTACGTGCAACAGTATATTATCACTTTGATCCTGAGATTATTAAAGTATCTCGTGAACATAATAATGCGAATGTACTTTCTATCGGTGCACGTTTTCTCTCAGAAGAAGAACTTATCGAATCAGTTCTCTTTTGGTTAGAGATGGAGTTTCCAGGCGAAGAGCGACATCAAAGACGTATTGAAAAATTAGATGCTTTTGAGCATGAAGAACAGTAAAATGAGTTTAACAAAAGATTTTAAACATTATATTTTTCATCATACTGATTTAAGTGTCTCTGACCGTGAATATGTACATAGAATTTTTTCTCAGAGTCATATAAAGAAGACGGTACGTATTAGTCTAATTTTATTAACCTGGACATTCTTCGCTACCTTTTTCGATTCTGCGTTATTCAGCGGGGCTATTGTTGCTTCTGCGGTAACAGGAATACATGCAATTCACTTCCTTCCGAATTTCTTATTCTTGATGGTGAATTTAGCTGCAAAACTTCTATTCATTTCTTGGTTTGATTCTGAAAAAATACTTAATACAAAAGAAAGAATATTAGCATCTCTTCCAAGTATTGGTATTATTCTATTTTTAGGTTCTGTGTTTAAGAAAGAAAAAATATTCCTTAAAGCACTTCGTGGCTATTTAGGATATGTAAGAAAAAGAGGTATAAAATCTATTCTTTCATTGTTGAATATAAAAAACATCTCTTAGGATGTTTTTTTGTTGAGGTAATCAAGAACTTCTTGAGGATGGGATAGGGGATTTACCTTAGGCCAATGCATCTCAATGTTTCCTTCAGGATTGATAAGAAATGATTCTCTGTTGATACCAATATACTTTTTACCAAACATAGATTTTTCTTTTAAGACACCATAAGCTTCTGCAATGTTTCCTTCAGGATCAAGTAATAGAGGGAAGGTAAGCTTGTGAGTATCACAAAATTTTTGATGACTTTCCTTGGTATCTTTTGAAATTCCAAGAATCTCACATTGATTATCAAGAAAATCAGAATAACGTTCCTGAAATCCTAATGCTTCAATGGTACATCCAGGTGTACTATCTTTTGGATAAAAATAGAGAAGAACATATTGACCTAGATATTTTGTTAAGGATTGTTGGTTACCTAGATTATCTAAGGTGTTGAATGATGGTGCTTTATTCATATGTTTCAGAACTAACCATATCACATTGTAGTAATTCAGATCCAAATAACGGACTAATATATACCATTCCAGCGAATGTTGAAAAAGCTGTTGCAGGAGAATCAATTATATTAATGTAATCCTTACAAACAGGTAAATCTGGATTATCAATACATTTTCGAAAATCTATATCCTCTGTTACTTCACATATGATATTAAAGAATCCTTCCTCATTACTATTCTCTACCCCGACAAAACATTTTCCATTTTCATTTTTAGTGAATTGTTTCATTACTGTATCATCTTCAGTAAGTACTGTAATTTCAGCATCTTTACACCCATTAACAAAGGCATCACCTATACATTGATATTGTTGCACACTTCCATAGTCTGGCATTGATGAATTTGATGTCGCGCTTCCTGTTACTTCACCCTGGTCATTTTTGAGTTCAGTTGTTTCAGTTTCTTGAATATAATTCAAATTTTTCATATCAAATTCTCCACAATTAAGGGCTCCTTTTGACGAAAGAGAAATATTTTCATTACTGTGTTTTATCTTAATATCTTCTTGTTTTGCTGGAACGCTAATTTCTTCTTCTATCTTAGTATTCTCCTGAGAATTTGTTACTTCATATACTTCATTTTCTTCAGCTTTATATGTTTCTGAAATCGGTTCAACATCAAAAATATCATTCTCTGGATTTTCAGGTGGAATAACAAAGTTTTTAATTTCCTGGCTAACTATTGAAGTAAGACTTTGTTCTCCTTCTAATACATAAGTATTTACCCCGTATGCTGCAGCTATGATAAGGAGGGTAGTAAAAATAATTGTTTTCATAGTTATTCTGTAGTTTGATATCTATTAATAGCTTCTTGAACATGATCTAGTATTGCTCCGCCTAAACTCGGTTCTGTAAAATCAACAATATACTTCCTAGTATCTTCAGGTAGCGCCATCACCGTTATGTTATTTTCTTCAAACCAAATAGGGTTATATACCTGAATATTTCTTGATTGAAATACTCGCATCTCACCTTCTTTTTCCTGAACATAAAGACGATATGATATTCTCGTTATGTTATTTTCTCGGGTAGTAATTTGTTCATAGGCAAGAGGAACGGTTGGAATTACTACTCCTTCTTCATATATTTTCTTTTTACCTAGTACAGGGATAATGAATGCAGGTTTTATCAGATTAAATTCCAAATCAACAAAGTAAGTATCTTCATCATTTCCTAAATACACAGTAAAGGTTTTGTTTCGTAACCATGATTCAGAAAAACGATATTTAGTTCGATCACTTTTGAATATACGTCCATCTTCTGTTTGAACATACACAATATCACGAAAATCTTCTTGCTGTTCTAGTCTCACAAATTTTGCAGTGAGAGTGATATTTCCTTTTCTCAGATTATTAATGGTACTGTTTCGTATTATTTTTTTTATACCAAAAAAAAGAATTACAGTGATAATTAAAATTAAAATAATGAATACTTCCATGTAATACATGATATCACGAATATTCACATAGTTTGATATACTATATCTATGCAGAAAGAAATTATTCCGGCAGTTATGCCGTCATCAATACATGATATTGAATCAGCAGCTATTTCAGTGAGGCATGTAGCACAAACCATACAACTTGATCTTATGGATGGAAAGTATGTACCTGAAAGTACTTGGCCTTTTACCACTATGGGTAATCATGATCTTGAAATGGCAAAGAAGGGTGATTTTGAATTAGCACTTTGGGAAGAACTTAACTACGAACTTGATCTTATGGTTGCAAAACCTGAAGAAGATCTAGAAACCTATATTTCTCTTGGAGCGTCAAGAATCATCTTTCATTTTGGATCAGTTCATCGTTGGGACAATATCCAGAATCTTGATCCTGTAACACGTAGTTTTCTTGAGATTGGAGTTGCGGTAACCATATATGATGATTTAGATAAAGTCTTTCCCCTTATTGAAAACAAGGTTGTTGATTTCATTCAGGTAATGGGAATAGCTCGTATTGGATTTCAGGGGGAACCTTTTGAACCAAAATGCTTAGCATTGATTCATCGTATTAAAGAACAATACCCTGAACTTCCAATAAGTATTGATGGAGGTGTAAGTGAAGATACAATACCTCTACTTAATGAAGCTGGAGTAACTCGATTCGTATCAGGTTCAGGAGTATTTGGATATGGTATGGCTGATGAGAATGTTGAATATTTCTATACACTCGTGGAATAACATAAAAAGCTCGTTTGAGCTTTTTATGTTACCCCAACCATTTCTCTACATGTTTGACTACATGTTTCTTGTGTCTTTTCTCTACAATCATCGCATTGTAGAAATAACTTATTACATTGAGTATGTGAACAGTTGATATGAAGATCACAAGGAGCACCACAATCTTCACATGAGCTGATAATATCACCTGAAATTTGTTCCCTTGTTCTTCCATCGAATACAAAGTTTGCTCCGATAAACTTATTCTCTAAACCTTCTTGTTCTACTTGATGCTTGTATCCAATAATTCCTCCATAAAGTTGATGGACTTTCTTGAAACCTTTTGATTTTAGGTAGGCTGATGCCTTCTCACATCGAATTCCTCCAGTACAGTAAAGAAGAACGTTCGCATCTTCTTTTCCTTTAAGTGTTGATACTACTTCAGGAAGTTCTTCTCTGAAAGTTTTTACTTGTGGAGTAATAGCATTTTTGAAATGACCAATATCAGATTCATATGCATTTCTCATATCAACGACGATACTATCTTCAGCATCCATTGCTTCGTTAAATGAGCGAGCATCAAGGTGAGTCCCTACATTTGAAATATCATAATCATCGATATTTAGTCCGTCTGCAACAATCTGTCTTTTTACCTTTATATGTAATTTCCAAAAAGATTCTCCTTGATCTATTCCGATTTTGAAGGGAACATCTTTAAAGAAGGTAATGGAATTAAGATATTCCTTAAACTTTTCAAAATTATGTTCAGGGATAGACATCTGAGCATTGATTCCTTCTTGGGCAAGGTATATTCTTCCAAGACATCCAAGACCTTCAAAATCTAAGTACAGAGTATCCCTAAGATCATGTACTTCATCTGAAGTACCTAGATTAATATATTTATAAAAAGAGATGGTAATCCTTTTGAAATGTTCTGAACGAAGTTTTTCTATAGCCTCTTCTCTTGAAAGACGATTTAACAGCCACCGATCTTCTTTTTTTGTAGGTCTTTGTTGCATTGTTAAATCGTATCGCATGTACCATATTTTTCAACATAAATGCCACAACGTTTGATTATGAGCATATCATTCTTTGATTTGGTATACTAGATGTATGACAGATCAACAGTTACAAAGTCTTCAATTGAAGGCGAACGATATTCGTATATCAATAATAGATATGCTTGAGGATGCAGGGTCAGGACATACTGCAGGACCTCTTGGTATGGCTGATATATTTAGTGCCTTTTATTTTCATATTTTACATCATGATCCAAAAAATCCTGATTATGAAGATAGGGATAGATTAATTCTTTCAAATGGTCATATTGTTCCTGTACGATATGCAGCTATGGCTCATGCTTCATATTTTCCATTAGAAGAACTCTCTACATTACGAAAATTTGGTTCACGATTACAGGGGCACCCTGAACGTCATGCACTTCCTGGAGTTGAAAATACTTCAGGTCCTTTAGGTACAGGTTTAGGGCAATCTGCAGGAATAGCTTATGCTGCACGCATGGATGGCAAAAAGTTCCATACTTTTTGTTTAACAGGAGATGGGGAATTGAACTGTGGAAATATTTGGGAATCAGCAATGTTTGCTTCACATCATAATCTTTCAAACCTTACCGTTGTGGTTGATAGGAATAACATTCAGATTAATGGAACAACTGAAAGAACTATGAGATTAGAACCATTGGCTGATAAATGGAAATCTTTTGGTTGGCATGTTATTGAGGTTGATGGTCATAACATTGAAGCTTTTGTAGATGCTGTAAATCAAGCAAAAGCAATTCAAGAAAAACCAACCTGCATTATCGCTCACACTATTCCTGGAAAGGGAATATCTGAAATTGAAAATGAATACGAATGGCATGGGAAACCACCAAGTACAGAAGAAGAGCAAAGATTTTTGAAAGAATTAAGAAGCCTGCGAGGTAGGATAGAAGCAGGACATACAGATTAATATGATACATAAAGAATTAGCGTTACATCCTCAGATTTTCAATACTGAGATGTTAGAAAAAAAAGCAACACGAGATGGATATGGAAGAGGTTTAGTTGAAGCAGGAAAGCGAAATGACAAGGTTGTTGCATTATGTGCAGATCTTGCTGAATCAACAAGAGCTTTATGGTTTAAAGAAGCATTCCCTAATCGATATATTGAACTTGGAGTTGCTGAGCAAAATCTAGCAGCAGTTGGTTCTGGTATGGCTAACTATGGGAAAATACCATTTATCATGTCATATGCAGCATTTTCACCTGGAAGAAATTGGGAACAAATTCGTTCAACTATTTGTTTAAATAATGTACCTGTGAAAATTATTGGATCGCATGCAGGGGTGTCAGTTGGTCCAGATGGAGCAACCCATCAAGCCTTAGAAGATATTGCTCTTACTCGAGTACTACCAAATATGACTGTGGTTGTTCCTGCTGATGATGAACAGGCATACAAGGCAACACTTGCAATAGCAGAAAATGGGAAACCCACATATCTTCGATTGGCACGTGCAAATACTCCAGTATTTACTACAAACTTAACTCCATTTGAAATTGGAAAGAGTCAGTTGGTATATGACAATCCTGAAGCAACTATTGGAATTATCGCTTGTGGTTCACTTGTATATCAATCAATCCTTGCAGCAGAATCTTTACAACAAGAAGGAATACATGTTTCTGTTTTAAATTTACATACGATAAAACCAATTGATGTTGAAGGTATCGTATCATTTGCTACTCATATGAAACATATTGTTACGGCCGAAGAGCATCAAATTAATGGGGGAATGGGTTCAGCTGTAGCTGAAGTACTATCACAACATAAGCCAAAGAAAATGTCATATATCGGAATGCATGACAGGTATGGAGAATCAGGAAGTCCTGATGAACTACTTAAGTATTTTGGTATGACAAAGGATGGAATTATTGAGCATATTAAAAACGAAGCCTAGGCTTCGTTTTTAATATGATTTTTGATATACTTCCTCGTATGAAACCAAAAGGATTCACCTTAATTGAATTATTGGTAGTAGTAGCTATTATTGGAATACTTGCAACGATAGTATTAGCATCGCTAGCAGATGCACGAACTAGAGCACAGGTAGCTCGAGCAAGAGCTGAAATGAGAGAAATATATACCCTCATGGATACTGCTCGAATTTTTGAAGGTACAACCTTAAGAGGAGTAACGGGTTCAGGGTGTACCCGTTGTAGTAATGCCTGGAATACCTCAATTGATAGGATAGTAACTAAAGCTGATCCTACTGCTACAAATGGTTCACGATTCTATACTGATTATTGGGGTAGCCCATATTCTCTTGATGAAAACGAAGGTGAGATTACCACAAATCTTTGTAGGGTAGATCTCTTTTCATCTCTCGGACCTGATAAGGTATTAGGTACCGCAGACGATATCTCTTATCCGATACCTTTTTCACTACCACAATGTCTCTAACATCAAAAACAAAAGGATTTACTCTCATTGAACTACTCGTAGTAGTAGCCATCATTGGAATATTGGCAACCGTGGTGTTGGCATCACTTGGAAGTGCA
>Ga0210036_1000317_pt1 | contig 58115 bp, 42 predicted proteins | sample CryGeymeta201515_FD_185469 | JGI IMG/M metagenome (GOLD analysis project Ga0210036, IMG submission 185469) | Groundwater microbial communities from Crystal Geyser aquifers in Utah, USA - Crystal Geyser metaG 2015-15 (SPAdes) (version 2) | ecosystem: Environmental > Aquatic > Deep subsurface >... | reverse complement strand
GAAATGCGAGGTTGCAACACGGTCTTATTTTTGGAATGCCGAAAGCGTCAGGATGCGTATTTGTGGATGGGGCGACAAAATGGAGGACCATCGGTTCGATTTCACGTGTCCAATATTCATACCATGGACGAACTGAAAATGACGGGCAACTGCATGAAGGGGAGTCGGCCTATTTTGTCCTTCGATCCATCTTTTAGTCGCCATGGACACTTGAAACTCATGAAGGAACTTTTTGTGGATATTTTCGGTACTCCAAGAGGCCATCCAAAGAGTAAACCCTTTGTGGACCGTGTCATGGCGTTTTATTATGTCGACAACAAGGTAGGTCATCCATTGAATGATTTTTGTCTGCGCTGGCAACGTGGAAGAAAGCTATGCAGACAAGAACGAATCGTCGATGATTACACAAATGATGAGCGTATGTCGGACCGAAAGGGATGAGAACACAACATCATTATAGACTACGATGGAATGAGACGATAACTGACATGATGACTAATCCATAGATCTTCTGCTTGTTTGCCCCCCAGAATTCTAACTCGGTCCTTTTTTTTCTTCTTTTCCGCTTTTTACTATGGATATTAGATCTGGGTTCGAAATTATCAGATTGTGGAGCAAAAGGCCGACAATGCCCTGGAAGCACATCTGGCCAAGAAAAAGACGGGAGGAGACGAAAGCCAGACGTCTTTGGTAGAAATGGGGCCTCGATTTGTTCTCAACCCCATTCGTATCTTTCGTGGTGCCTTTGGAGGACAAGCACTATTTCATAATGCCGAGTTTGTTACTCCCAACGCCGTACGGGCTCTGGATCGACGTGAAAAGGGACAATCCTACGCTACGCGAAAGGATGCTCAGAAGAAGCGAAAAATTCGCAACGAAGAGTTGGTCTTGCCAGAAGATCCATTGGACTCTGTCTTTCGTTAAACCTGTTTAAAATACAATGTTCATAATTGTTCCTCTGTGTTGCATTTAGAGTTGACAACTTTTTAGAAATGTTCTGCAACGCAGTAGGATGACGCAGAACCAGCGTCGAAACAAGTGAAAAGCCATAATATGTTAAAAGCTTGTGCGGTTAGTGTACGCGAAAGATTGCATTATCAACATAAATCGTGGGAGAGCTTGAAACTCACAGTAAGCGAGCCAGCGTAGGAGTCGCATACTCACGCCCGACGGCGACATGGTCGACAAAACTCATTGACAAACAGCCCTCAGTGAGCACAGCGGCTAAACCCCTGTGCGGCTGGGTGGCGCTAGCTAGAGAAGGCTCAGCTACCAGGGACTACTGCATACGAGTAGGCAGTAGGCTAGCAGACTTTTTCCCTTTTCCAATTTTGATTGTTCACGCTTCAAATCTTGAGTGGGGTCGTTATTTTTAGAAGTGAGTTGAAAGTATCCCCTTTCTTTGCGTCACTCTGAAGCGAAGTGCGTCATTTCATTTGTTTAATAAAGAGAACTTCTCCTGATGAAGGATGTACTGGTACGACTGAACAGGTACTAGTGTGGTAGAAAGGTCATTCTACTACGGTACCATGGTACCGTAGGTAGTACCATACCAGGTAGTGGTAACTACCATGAGCGCCAGCCATACCAGTACCAGTACCGTACAAATTAAATCTTCGTCGTCTTCCTTAGTCCTACGGGATAGTAGTACGTACGGTACGCACGCCGTAAGACCAGGTACCTAGTACTGGTACGGTAGTACTAGTACCTGTCCATAAATAATCTATCTGTAAAAACGTTAAAATGTGCAATATCGTTACTGATAAAGAATGCACCTGTAGAAACTTGGTATTCTTACTGTGATGAAGAATTAAAAATAATAATAATAATAAAATATGCTCTGGGATCATGACTATTTTTTTAAACTTTTTCAATGAGGTACCAGTAGACAAAACACTCAACACGAACACAAGACAAACACAAACCAAAAAAAGAACACCATTTTAGCATTGGATGAGCATGAACACCCAGAACATGGACATACAAGCACAGCGCGAGAAAAGATTGAAGATGCAGCAAGCGCTAGCGTCTATTGTTGGCAGTTATGAAGGCCCTTGCCCATGTCCAGATAACACTGTTCTGCAGGATCTTTTGGACGAAAAGCCTGGATCAATCAGTGCCGCGAGTGCTAAGGACCTGGAAATTTGCTTCAATGAGCTAGACCAGAAAATGAAAGAGGACAGAGAAACCTTGGAGTACAGTACCATTGAAAATTTTATTTCGGAAGAGGAAGACTTGGGCACGCAGCGACGCAAACAGGCTCGTCAAGTAGAGGCGTCCGAGGAAAAACGAATGGCGACAGATGTAGCCCTTCTCAAAGGGTTTCAGTCGAAGTACACAATCGACACTGCAGCGAAGGACCTAGAACGAAGATTAATGGATGCCGAAAGGGCCTACACAAATCGAAAGATGGTATTAGCTGAGTCTGCGCAAACGGCAAATGGAGAGTTCCGATTACAGCATGCAAGGGTTCGCGAATTCTTTCAGACTGTCAACCAAAAGCGATTGCAGGCTATTGAAGCTCAGCGAGACCGCACGATTCGATTTCAATCGATTTTGCATCGTCTGCGTGGTACTGACCGTCGAATTGTGGCTTTGGAAGAGCAAATCACGAGACGACTCTTTGAGAAAAAGAAATCCCACCTGAACGAGCTCCACATGAGCCGGACCATCGAGGAAAATGCTTACTTGGAAAAGGTTCTGGATATGTTAGACAAAATTCAAAAGACAAAGCATAATGCAGCAAAGGAAGTGTTTCAGCTCCGCGTCAAAGGTCTAAGGGAACAGCAGCAGGAGGATACAAGGCGTCAAGAAGAGCTCGACTTGTTTGCTGCATCTGCTACCATTGAGACTGCTAACGTCTTAGCTCTGTACACTGAAGAAGATGGGTTGGAGATTGAGAAAGATCGTCAACTTAACGAGAAAGTTCAAAGAATGGAAAGGCGCAAGCATTTTCAAGGATCAGACAGGGATACCACAACGTCCCTCTACGATAATGTCTTGTGGTCAGCTGCTAGTAGCAGTCTCGGTCTCTTTAGTAGCAGTACTACATGTACATCTTCTGTCTACAGTCTAGACTTTGGCGCCGACTACGCGTACGATATTGCTGACGCCACGCATGATGACGACAACAACGATAACGGCAAAGACTCGAGTAATATGAACACCATCGACCAGCGAAACCGGCTTTCGCCCGCTGGGAAGATGAATGTGAAGCAAGTAGCCAAGAGGCTCCGTGCCAGAGAAATGGCCATGTTAGAAAGACACGAAGAAGAACGTCGCCTAGAACGACGCCAGCAGCGCAAACTTATTAAGGCTCTTGTGAAGCGCCACCAAATAACAATAGAAAAAATGCTCGAAGATTATTTTCTCAAACAGCAGAATTTGCGCGAGGATATTTCCAACCAAATTGACGCATTTGCAAAGCGTCAACACGAAGAAGCAGAGCAGTTGCGTTTGGAAGATATCAAGCACATGCGCGAAGCTATAGCCGCCGAAGACCAACGGGTGGCAGAAGCGGAAGGAATTTTTGCAAGGGCACATGAACTAATCAGCACGCAAGTCTTCCATGAAGTTCGGAATGCTCTCTCCTCTGTAAGCGCATATTCCAGCTGTACTATTGGGAAATACGTCCACATGAATCTCACATTTACTGATATGATTTCAAATTTTAGGTGGTTGCCATGAGGGAAATGACTAACACTCAGAGATCTGATTCTTCCCTTTCACCATCTGAAGTTGTGGTCTTTCTTGATGATATGATGGAACAGACACAGGACGTGGTGGATTACAGCTTGAAGACGCTCAACAATGTCCTTGACATGAGCAAGATGAGGTCGGGTGCATTTCAGGCAAAAAAGGAGCCGTTTGATGTTCAAGATGTGCTTGTCAGAACCACAAGAATGCAAAAAGCAAAGATTGGCCGGGGCAATGTAAAAATGAGATTTACTCGATCCAATGAGCCGATAATTGCTCTTAGTGATGCCAGCATTGTTGAGCGGATCATCGCTACACTGATCAGCAATGCAGTTAAATTCACACCGACTGGGGCAATACAACCTTTTATTTGTCCTCTGGACGCGCTTCAACCAGAGTTACTAGACGAATGTGTTTCTTTAGGGGATAAGACAATGACACTGATGGCAGTTGGAGTTGCTGATACTGGTGTTTCCCTCAGTAAGGAAGATTTTAGGTCTGCAGAGTCAAAAATGATTGCGTCCCACTCTCTCGACAACTCATATCATGGTGGTGAGTATGATTCCATTCTTTAATTGTATTTTCAATTCAACCAATGGGTTGCTCACCTTATGCTTCTCTCTTCTCCTTATATTTTTTCGACCCGTCAGCTCAAAATACTGGGTTTGGTTTGCACCACGCGCACCTTCAAGCAAAAGCCCTGGGCTCGAGGCTTCAGTTGACATCCCTCGAAAATTGTAGCGACTTTCTCGACGAAGACATCCGAATAAATATGAAACTTTGCAATCGCAAACACAATGGCAGTAACAATCTGAGTGGTCATAAACATAAATTGGACGCTGAACAGCCATCTTGTTCTACTTCTCCTTGCTCTGGAACTGTGATTTACCTAGCTATCCCAGTCTATCGCAGGGAAATCTCTAAGTGCATGAAGTTGGTGAACCATGAGTCGACGAATATCCCACACAAGCTGTCATACCCAATCTCCCAGCAAGTCAAATTTTGCCCAAGACCCACTCCAGAAGCTTCAAATGGACACTTTCGCATTTTGGTGGCAGACGATGTCATGATGTTGCGCAAAGGAGTAGTTCACACCATTGGAAGTATTTGGAAAAAGAAATACCCGCAATGTCCCGTCTCAATCTCTACCGCCTGTACTGCTGAAGATGTGATCCGTGCTGCGCGTTCACAACCTTATGATATGATATTTTGTGACCATTTGTTTGATTTCGATCCTTCAAAGATTACGAAATTGACTCCAGAAGAAGTCGCCGCCAAGAAAAGGCCTGCAATTGTGTTCAATGATGAAACTTTAGCAACTCAAAGGGAAGGCGATTTGATGCGTCAAAAAGCCTCCACCTTCTTTAAAAACGAGCGCTTTTCAACACAGGACTGTGACGGCGCATTAAAAGGACTCGAAGCTCTGGAAATGATGGCCAACCAGAAAGCAGGTCTCCCCTTTCCAACACCGGTCCTAGTTCTTCTTTCTGGGCACTCGCTCGAGGTAGACCCTCGGCTTGGTATTATTGTCGCGCAAAAACCTGTCAAGCTATCAGAATTTATTCCTATGCTTGAGGCCCATGCTGCACAACTTGTAAAGTTTGGACGATGTACCGAACAACCGGAAAAGAAAGAAGTTTGTAGCGAGTCTGGCAGCGGAAGAATTGTGAATGCACGCGGTAGTCAAATGTTTATTCATGAAAAGCTCGCAGATCGTGATGCAAGCATAGACACTTTTACAAACTAATAATTCAAGGAATAGATTGAGACCTACAAGACGGAAAGTAGTACTGGTACCTGGTACATAGGAATTCCCTAGAAAATGCTGCTCACAAACTCCGATTACTACTACTAGCTAGAGTAGTAGTAGTAACAGTAGTAGCTAGACCTGCTGAAGTACCAGGTGCCTACTAGCTAGTATATTATCGCCTACGTACTCTGTGCTACCTGGTAGTAATTTCTCGTCTTCAAAGCTCATAACCCGCATATCTCCACGAGGCGAATGAAGATCAGAAGAGCAACACATCAGCAACACCAACATGGAAGACAATACTCGTAGCAAACACCTTTCAGACACATTATCCAATTTGGCTCCGTAATATTGCTCGATTTTGAAGCACACAGTTTGTACTTTTCTTTCTCTCTCAAGATGGACTACGAAGGACAAAAATTGGCAGAACTGCTGTTTTATTGGATTATTTTATCTTTCGGTGCCGTCGGTTGGATCATAGGTTATTTTCAAGAAGACTTCTTCATTGTCTTCAAATTTTGGCTAGTTGGAGTTGTTATTTCCGCCATTGTAAGTCTACTTGGTTGTTGCTTGGCTTTATGGCTATTCTGTATGCTGTTTTGAATCTTTGATCTTATCATTTTTGGGTTTTCTGCTTTTGTTTTCTACAGCTGTGCGTTCCAGACTGGCCTTTCTACAACCGACATCCCATCAAATGGCTAGACTCTGTGCCGGATCGACGACCGAAAGATTCATAGAGGAAGTGAGATCGACGAGCTGGTGTCCGATGAATGAAAAAAAAAATACAGATGTCACTCATTGAATTCAACAAACGACATATAGGGAGGAAATGTTTTTGAGCTTGAACCCTTGAAGTGGCTATTTCCTGAGCTAACTTCTTGGTTGTCAACGCTTTGTTGGGGAAGGGCGTCTACCTATGGGTGTTAGCGATATAGCCGCTTATAATGCACGCTTCGTGGCACACTGAGTGCCGTCTTGGCCACGAAAAATATCTCATGCAGCTAAAATCTCCTGTACATATCAATTATCATAAGTAATTTGCTTTTCATTCTAAATTCCGAACAGTACGTAGAGCCTTCGTCATATGTGCAGGTACTGTCCAGTATTCACATCCACTAGAACTGCTAATCGCTCTCTAGTGTCATGGCAGTTACATCGTCGTCTTGATTGCATGCTCCGAGTACTCGAGTACCAAATTTTATCACATCGGATCCAATTTTCCCCTTGCTAAGTGGATCAAGCTTTCTAACAGAATGCTAGACGCAAGCAAATATGAAAGTGCTATTGAGTATTGAGTACAAACATCATGGACAAGACAACTACTCTGAGTATCGTTATTGAATAACAAAGGTAAAGTTAGTTGCAAACTCATGCCATTTGAATCTTGTAAAACACGTGACTGAAAAATCTGTAGAAATGAATACCGCGGAAGTCTGTCATCGTCCGCCATGTTTGGTGATACAAACTCATCTACAACTGATACCGGTACTTCACCAAGTTTAGAAATCACATAAATACGACATCTCAAGATGAGTGCACCACTACCACCACCAGCAGCAGGAGCGCCAGGGGCAGGAAAGAAGGCAGTCCATGTGAAGGTAGGTTAACGAGATTTATCGTTAGAATCGTCCTATTTTGGGTTTGGTTTATCTTCGTTAAAACCAACAGCCGTGCAAATTGCAAATTCGGTAAGGCTTCGGTGCACTTTCATTTACTGTGCGTGTTAACCAGCCAGCGAATCTGGCGGTCGACCAGGTGCTGTGTCCTTCGTTACCCTGGCTTGGAATCTCGTTAATTGTGCTCAGAAAGCCAGTTAACAAAGGATACGATTACTGGTCGGTACGGATGCATATTGCTCCATACATAACTCCATACCCACCAGTTCACGTTATACTGTATTACAGTATGCAGTTTACTGCACCGTGATAAGGTGCGGTGCCTTTTGTCGGTTAACTTACCAGTACTCGGTCAACGGGGCCTTGCGTAGAAACGACGATATACGATCTACATGGTGATGATCACCACGGATAAACGATTTTTCACTTTATTTGCAGTTTGTTTTGAGTTGTCCCGGTCTTTGAAATAAAATGAGGATCGTGAAAGTGACAGAGACATCAACCATGGCATGGCATATGACCCCCGTTGCTCTCCATGGCATATGACCCCTGTGACCTTCTGCCCGTTGAATGTTGGGTTTTTGGTGTTTTCTTCAAGTCATTTTACCGATTATTTCCGAGTGGAGGAAGTATGCGACTAGTCTGTCGCTTCTCTCCTCGCTCATTATTATTTTTTCTACTTCGGCAAAAAATCTTGTTCTTTCGGAGTAGACCTACGACAGTAGACTACTACAGTAAAGTACTGTACTACAGTAGACCTTACTGGATTATTGGGAAGAACTACTAACAATCTTTTACCCATCTCTCTCTTCTCTTATTAACTAACAGTGGGCTGGTAAAACCATTGCCTTGGGCACCTTTCCCGCAGCAGAAGCAGATGAGAAATGTGCTCGTGCCAAGGCTCTGACCAGAGCTTGGCGTTCGACTATGCGTCCCAAACCTACGCGCGACTGGGTGATGCTAGAACTCGAGCGATTAGGCGTTCGCGTGGTCTCTGGGCGACTTGGTAGAAAAGCAGGAGAAGAAGAGGATGACGTAAAGAAAGTGGCAGGTACGTGTAAGTGTTGTCAAACGCTCTTCCGGAATGTTTCATGAGTGTGCTTGTTCAGGTGATGATCTGCCCAGACCAAGTACATATATTTAATGTGAGTATCTTTTTGTTTTACAGAAATGGCTCGTGGTGGTCCTCAAATCAGTCGAAATAATAGTCTTGGTTGGCCTTCAACTGACGCAGATTTTAATCAATTGATGCAACAACGACGATCCTCTTCAATAGGTCTATCAATGCTAAGTGATTCTGACCTTGAACGGCGTCGTTCTCTTGGATCCTTAGGTGGTGTCATGGGGCTTGATGATCCACCACCGCACCGCCCTTTGGTAGGTGGAGGAGCTGCTGCAGCATATGAGGCTGCTCGTGCTGATCATTATGCCCAAAAGAATGCAGGACAGCAGCGCCGAGCCTCCAGTCTTGGACTCGGGGGAATTGGCGGTGGCAATCTCGGAGGCGGTGGTATGCCTCAGATGGGATTTTCTGTCAACCCGAATCAGTAAGTTTTGTGCTGATGATATGCATCGATTGCGTTCGTGGTGGTATTGCGCTAACATTTTGCATGCTGTGGCGCTTTTGATTTTCCGCAGACACTACGAGTAAGTGATTTTTAGAATTCGCAGCTACTGATACTTCCCGTTGATTGCACGGCAAAGCTCACACACGCTTGTATTTTTCTTCAACTCTGATTCACCACAGGATGCTCAAGTTGCACCACATGAATTTGTTGAATGAAATTCAGGAAACAACGTTGATGATGAACCTCTATCAGCAACAACAGCTCCAGCAACAGCAACAGCAACTTCAGCAAGCAAATGCAGACCAAATGGGAGGAGGCGACCCTCAGATGGCACTCTTACTCCAGCAGCAGCAGAATGCGGCTGCTGGTGGCGGTCTGGACCCAATGTTTGGAGCTCAGCAGCGTGGGTCATTGGGGTTGGGAGCATCTGCTGGTGGATCAAACCAACAGATGGAGCAGCTTCTTCGCCAACAGCAAATGATGTCAGGAAGCGGTGCTGCTTCGGCGCCGTCTATGCAGAACTCTGATTTGCTCAAGGGCCAACAAGAGCAAACCGAGCTAGAGAACCGACTTCAGAAGCTCAAGGAGGATATTGCTCGCCGCCAAAAGGAAGCCGAGAATGCTGAAGGCAAGACATCAGCCGGCGGAGGTGAAAAGCGTAAGGCTATGCAGAAAAAAGCTAGCAACGCTAAGAAGGTCAAGGCCGCCGCCAATGATGATGATGATGACGACGACGACGATGAGAAGGAGGAAAGCGAATCAAGCTAAGCTGTTTATCACCAAGTTAAATTGCGGTGCAAAGCCTACATGATCGAGCAAGTTGAGAGTAGTCAAATAAGATGTTGCGGTTAGCGAATACAATGGATAATTTAGTACTAGTATGAATGTGTATGATACCATAATTTTATTCAATGCTCTTTCGATGGTGTACTCGAAATAGAAATTGTACCGTACTCCTGGTAAAGAAGTAATGTACTCGGTGTTGGGTCTCGTCTAGCTAACTACCAGGTAGTACACGAGCTTTTGAACAACTACTTCTCTCTAGCTAGCCACCAGAGTAGACCCTACTACTACTAGGACTACTAGCTACCTCTGAGTTCAGAGGTACTACTAGAGTAGTAGTAGTAGTAGTAGTAGGCGGGCCTACTAGCACTACTAGCTAGCTAGAGTAGTAGTAGTAGGGCTTCCGACTCTACTACTCAAGCTAGCAGCTAGCTAGCTCTAGATGTAGTTCTTGCTTACCTGGTACCCCCTGGTACTACTAGAAAGACTAGTAGCTCATCTCCAAGTACTACGGTAGTCAAGCTAGCTAGTAGCAACAACTACTAGTAGTAGCTACTAGTAGCTACTGGAGTAGAGTAGAGCTACAGTAGCTACGTAGTGGACTTCTTGGTTTCGTTTCGCGGGACTGTAATCAAGCGCGATTGAATTCAGGCTCGACCACCAAATCCTCCTTCACATGATTTGTTGACAACAAGAGAGTACAGAGTCGGTCTAGACCACCCGACTCAAATAATAATAGTATCCTAAAAAAACATCAGTCGTTCCAATTCATGAACATCGCGGGTGGTGCTGTTAGGAGTCAAATTTCTACAGTAGTAGCTCCGCCACAACACACAGCAGTTGAATAAAACTCAATTCACGAGTTTCGAACGACGGTCGTCATGCCTAAGCGTAAACTTAAGTCTACTCGTAGTAGTACACCACCTTCTGACGAAAAGAGGACGAAACAGAAACAGTCAGTAGCCAATCCTTTCTTGCAAACAGACAAAAACGACCAAGATACTGCAAGATTGTCGGCAGCGATATCCGATGGCACGTTTGAGGAAGACCTTCTTGCCCATACCATTGTCTTTTTAGATGCTGATAGGCACCCGCGTGAAAATGAACAGAAGAATGTTTTCGAGTCCTTGGAATTTCTAGTGATTTTTCTAGAAGAGAATCTTCGAGCCGAAAAAGAAGACGAAGACGGTAGAACAAATGCAATACACTCAGATGCCTCTGTCACTAGAACATCAACCATATTACTTCCCTGGATTGTCAAAAAACTTCTAGATACATCGACAACCACAATCCAAAACGGGTCTCTCCTTTGGCGTGCTTTGGCAGTGACTTTGGAGGATTTCGCTTTGCCCTCCGATGCCAACCAGAATGTCCACTTTCAAATGAAGCAGGGTGTACGCAATACCTTGCTGACCATGAAAATTGTATTGAAACTCGTCTCGCATGCTGCACAAGTCGCTTTGGAGGGTGGGGTTTCAAGCACCCATGCGACCAAGTGCTACCAAGCGTTGCTACAGCAAGGACAATTTATGCCCACTGTAGACGTGGCCTGCAAGACGCTCTTTCTCGGCATTGTCGATAAACTTCCCCCCCAAAAGGACAGTTGTGCCAGTTTAGTCATTGTAGCAACCATACAAATGTTGAAAGAAACATTGAAGAAAGCGAACTCCAAGACTGCCTTTCAGGTTGTCTCGGCAGAGGAGACATTGGCGGCTTTTTCGAAGGTGTATTTTTATTTCCGGGATCTGTCGACCAATTACGATGCAAGCCAGGAGTCTCAAGATTTAATATTGGAAATCCTTTGGGAAAGCCTGTTTCACCCAGAGCATCATTTGGACGGCTTTCGTTCGATCTTGCAAATGCGCGGTGTTCCAGCCTTGAACTCGCATTCGTCAAGCAAAGAACCCATGGAGTGGGGCGAGAAGCAGAACAATGCTGCCAAACAATCTAGCTTTCATTGCTACCAAGAGAATTTGCTGTCGTCGTTGCGTAACATGCTAATCTTTTCAGAGAATCAGTTGACAAAAACACGAAAGGAAAGTATGACCCTTGTAATACGACTATTACCACTTCTCGTTCAAGGATGTTTGGAGAAATTGTCAGTCTTCGACAAAGAGATTAAGAAAAATCAAACCAAGAAACGCGGAGGCAGCTCGAAGTTTGATCTGGCGCAGATGCAACTTTTTTTCTTTGCCACCGCTGCAGTGCCCCTCTGGCATCTGGCTAGTCATTACAACGGCGAGGATGTTCAAAGGTACAGCTTAGAGTCTCTCAGCACATGCTTACAGCTTTTGCTGAAGCACGACGCATTCGTGCCTTCTGACGAAGAAAAACAAGTGTCGCGGTTTGAGCTACTGGAAGCACTGACTGTCGGGACCATTGAAACATCGTGGCCTAACCTTGCCGTGTCGAAACATTCCACAGTGATGGCTACAGCACTTGCCAGTTTGGATCATCGCCTGGTAGATGACAGGCTGGAGAAAATGCTGAGATTTTGTGCAGCCCAGCGCAAGCTCGAAAAAGACACTCGTAGCCCAGAGTCTCAAAACTTAATGCTGGTGCTGATAAAATCGTACCAGCAGTTACGGCGGTTTCGTCGCATATTTACAGCTCTTTTGGAGACAGTGTCGGTGTTGCAGAGTCAGAAGGAGAAAGAAAAGCTAATGGCTCTTAGCTCATTGCTATTGCAATCATCTGTTCAGCGTTCAATTGCGGACGCCGTGCAGGGAAGCCCCAGCATGGAAGTGAAGTCATCATTTGAAGAACTGAACAAATGGATTTTGGTAGCTTTGGCAAGCATTGAAAAAAGCAGCACGCTTGCACTTTCTGTTGCAATCCGGCGCGTCGCTGTCGGATTTCTAGCCAATATCCGCGTCGACAAGAGCACAGCACCTGAAGTAGCTGAGCTCTGTCAGTTGTTGATGCAAAATTCAGTGAAAGCACTTTGTGATATCAAAAACGACAGTGCAGAAGAGCGAACCAAATTGGGGGTGACACTCTGTGCTTGGATCATCAACCTGCAGATGCGTTGTGCTTTCTGGTTGGGCTACGAGTATATTCATAAGAGTGAAACTGATGCAACGATACCGCTGCCGATTCGGCAGATGTTATCGGCCAGCAAAAAAGACAGTGAGGGAGCAGCTGGAGTTCCAGACGACCTCATGTTACTCGCAACTTTTAGACTGCGCCAACTCGATTACCTCGTTCATGAACAAAATTTTGCAGAGACAGACGAATTATCCCTACGAGAAGAATATAATGAAGAGGCCAGGAACTTAGCAAAGCAAATGGTCGTATGGGCCTCAAACAGCAATGAATCCTCTGGCTGGCATCACATTGCGCAAGTTATCACGTCATGGGTGCCATACGTTGACGAGGAAGACCTTCGTTCGTTCCTGCTATGGCTCTATTCAGCGCTCGCTGATGCTAATGGCAAGCATGATGAGGCAATTTGTGTCTATCCAAATGGACGGACCGTCAGTCGTAGTGTGTACGAGAAAGAAAGATCAGTGGCAATGGCTCTGAGCAAAGATGCGTCGTTTCTTGAAATCCAAGAGCTGTCCAATCTGTCTGTTCCGTGCATCCTTTCGACGATTGCTCTTTTGCTGCAAGAAACGGACAAAAAAACCTCTTCTACGTATAGCCGAGAGCTGGCAAATATTTTGGGTACTGATTGGTCGCCATCATCTTCCAAACAATACGCAGCGCAGTTTAAGTGGGACAATCCTATTCAATTGTCAAAGAAAACATCCCCTGAGAAGCTAAGCAGTCTTCTAGCAGGAGCCTTGCGACTTGTGAAAGTCCTGAATGGACTTCCGATTGTATATTTACCAGCCAACTGCGCGGATTCTACCGCTAGACTAGAATCATTTTGTCGTCGCATCCATTGTGACAATCAAATGGTATCCATTTTGCTTCGAGATTTGAATGTTTCCTTACGACTCGCCGCTGCGAAGACGTTGAGCTTGGCCTCTGAAGAGGTATACGTCTTGATGCCAACAGACAATAACTTGGAACGTGCGCTTGAACATATAAAAGACTCTTTAGAGCAGATGCTTGAACTTATGGGAGAAGCCGAGACCGAGCAAGGCCAAAAATTGATATTCGCGACAGGAGAGTTTGTGGCGTCATTTGTTGGACGCGCTCTTCGCACCTCGGACACTTCAAGCAGTCACACTATGCTCAATCATTTGACATCGCTCTTCATTAAGTCACCAATGTCTGACAGAAACAAGAAACAGAGTAGCAACGAAGTTGTTGCACGTTGTGTTAATGGTCGAGCCGTACTGGAGGCTTTATCCTCGTCTTTCAATCAAACGGCATTCAATACCACAAACCTTGCAGAAACGGTGCTGGCACTCTTGAGTAGTTTTGAAAGTTTTTACGGAAACTGCATGGGATCGCCATTCTTGCGCTATCAAGGCTGTCTTCTAATAGGAGCTCTTTTTCGCTTCCTTGTGGCGGCTTTGACTGAAATTACCGCTCCTATGGCCGTACGAGTCAGAATTCTTTCAGGAAAAGTCCTTGATTCAGTGTTGTCAGCAGGCGACAGAGATCTTGGTGGAGCACTGTACATGGTATCGTGTTTTGCGGCAACAAACCCGAGTGACGATGAACGGCTATCAACGATTGAAAAGCTCTTGAAGCTAGATCACCAGAGTGCATGGCTTGATGCATCGATTGGCTCTTTGATTCGCAACATGAATGGCGAACCCCTTTCAAATGCTGTCATGTTAGTCAACAAAAAAGTGCAAGAAGGGCCCCAGCCTAATCTCCGGCTTTTACAGGCACTCTTGCGAGCTGTTCAAAGCGAAGAGCAAATTAAAATCGTTTCACACTTCGTTCCCGCAATGTTGCAGATAGCGTTGATAGCATTTGATGGCTCAGCTAGTACGGATGAAAGTGGAAACAAAAGCACCATATCTATCGCATCCTCGCTGATCACCGAGCTAACACAAGACCGACGCCTGGTAACTTTAAGGGAACGAGACATTGCGCTCATATTGGCTCAAACCTCCAGTGTAATGGCTACTGCCAGCCAAGACAATAATGCCATTGCCTCGTCTTGCTTTTCCGTGGTCGCTTCTCTAGTGCAACGGTTTCCAAAACAGCTCTATACATGCGTACCATCTCTTATTGCAGTGATGCACACCTTTCTGAGGCATGTCATGTATGATGAACTCAACGAGGTTACCATGCGAGACCGGAGTCAAAAATTGACGAGATTAGTTGAGCTTCTACTTCCCCACAAAGATGTCTACAAGAAACACGTACTTTGTCTCTTGCTGGAATTTGTTCATTGTCTCGAACGCGATCTCAGTCTATTTCGAAAGGAGTGTCTCTTGCCGGCCATATTTTATTTGCTCGACATGCTCTCCAAGTACGAAATGCAACAACTCAACATTTTGATGGACACGACCGCAAAGACTTTGTTCCGTTCGGTCCATCAAAGCTACCAAAAACTCCATGCCTACAAGGGACAGTAAATTTCCCTGACGCCTCATATTCATGTAATCGACTAATCGTCGCAACTATTAAAAATCTGGGACAAGAATCAGAAGAAAGAAAAAAACCTAGGCACTAATAATAAAACTGTAAAAGTTACACAAAATTTTGCAAACGCAGTCACACGTATGATATTCAAGGGGACATCTAGATGGGCCAAATTGTAGTCCCGTTTCAGTCCTCGGCGCCTCTGGCGATCCATCCATTCCTGCCACATTAGAATGGCTGCCAAGGCTGCCGAGGACGACTTTGGGTCGAATATCCCACTCCTGTCATTTTCCCAAATCTGCCCTCTTGATTCGCATCGGCAGCAGGAGCAGTAGGAGCGGGAGGTGCCATATGATGCGAGATAACTCCCGACAATCGATCCATATACTCTTGAGCCTCGTGTCTGGTCATTCTATAATACTGATATTCCACCCGATATTTTCGTTCCCTTCCATCCCGATCGGGTAACATGAGTTCCATGCCCGGGGGAATGGGAAATAGATGGTGCCTTGGAGGATAGACATTCTGATGGTAAGCCTGCGGATGTGGACGCTGTTGTTGGACCGGCGGGACCATTTCCGAAGAAGCGCGAGAGACGGGAGATGGCCGACCATTCTCTGATGCTGTCACCACCACAGGAGAAGGTGGATGATAGTACTGGGCTTCCATGGGAGGCGGGTATCGAGGAGAAGAACGATCTCCCTGTCCTGCTGCCACAGCCGCTGTGGAAGCGACGTACCCACCATTGGCTGGAGGATATGAGGGAAGACCATAGTGTTGCTGCGGAACTGGTGGCTTTTGTCCCGATCTTCCAGGGCTGTAAGAGCGCGTGGCTTGCATGCCAGCCTCCACTCCTGGTGGATACAGCGGTTCATCAGAGGGCAGATAAGAAAGCTGCTTTTCCTCCTCCTCCTCCTGCTGCTGCTGCTGCGCTGGGGGCGACCCATAGAAAACCTCCTCCGCAGAATTGTTATTGTTATTATTATTCAGCTTCGCTTCTCCGCAGTCAAAGTGCAAGATCTTCTTCTTCTTTTCTTCGTTAAAGACCTCCATCTCCTTGCGGTAGCGAGCACTGTCTTTCGCGGCGAGTTCTTCAAAGACCTTTCGGTTGGGTAAGGGGAGTTCCCTCCAGCGTTTACCAATGATCTTGCCCAACTCTTCAAAGGACAGCTTACTGCCTCCTTCTTCGGAGGTGTCCTCCATCATCCTTTGGCGTTCGCACTGAAAGTAGAGATTGTACGCACTCAAGCCGCGCTTGGGCATACCCTTGGGTTTCTTGCGACGGCGAGAAATAGTAGGCATGATAGGCATCATTGTTATGGCCTCTGCTGCCACTCTCTTCTCGCCACTTCCGTTGCTGCTATTTTCGTTGGCGGAAGTGGAAGACAACTGATCCAGCTGAAGAGGAGGGAGAGGAGGAAGTGTGTCGTCCTTGACATTAACGCTGCTGGGAACATCGTCACCTCCTCCTGAGGATTCGAACATTGCGTACATGGGCACATCAAAACTGCTATCCTCCCAATCCTCTTGTATTCCTGTTTCAAAGCCAGGGCTAGCCGACGATGCCCTAGCAACCGGCTTTAGTGCCGTAAATGGTTGTTCCTGTTGCTGTTGGATGTCCGTCATGGTGAGTGGGCAAAGCTGTAAGTGCAGATACTTACTTGCTTTCTGAGTTATGACAAGAAGAGAAGGGGGATGTTGAAGATTGAAGAGAGAAGCAAGCGATGTCTACTACTAGTACTACTAGCTAGCAGCACTGGCTGGTAGGCAGTAGTACTCAACTAGCTACTAATAATCACACTTCAGTAGAACTCAGTAGCTGACCAGCTTGCTGTTGAAAAACGTTGTTACATCTCTCTTACGTGTTTATATCGCACGCAAATTATTACTACCAGGTACTAGTAGACTAGTATTAACTCCGGAGATTTTTTTGTCTTTCAGTACACACTAATAATAGTAGTCTACTTAGTAGGATAGTAGTAGACTAGAGATTCTTTTTCTCTTCGAGTGAAAACATTATCAATACCTGGTACTACCAGTACCTGGTAGTACTACTACTAGGTACTAGTACTGGTACGACTGCTACTAGTAGTACTACGCCATTGAAACAACTACAGTAGTACCGTTACCTTACCTGAATCTTGATCCAAGGATATAACGTTGTATTGTTCCTGGGATTTCAAGCATTAACAATAAAACAACATTTGGATTTCCTATACTAGAAATGAAAGTGGAGAATTATTGTAGAGCTGGTTTTAGTTTTCCTGAATGGCTGATAACTTGGACTTACTGTAATACAAATGCACCAAAATTTTACGAAGGAATGCTCGCATCTCGTTTCGTTGAAGCCAACGCTTCTGAATTATTAATTATTACTACTGGTACATCTTAAATAATTATTATTATTTTGTTACAAAATAATGCTCGGTGATCGCTTCTGCAATAATTATTTTGTCACAGAAGTGGTGTCTTGAAATCCAAAAATACTGTACCAGGTAATAGAGTAGTAAATAATAACTGGTGGTGTACTGTACCTAGTAGTACTTACCTGGTAATTCGTGGGACTACTACAGCCAAGCTAGCTACGGTAGGCCACTACCTGGTACTACGATAATATATGGTCTTTCAAAGGACCATAAAGGAGACCACGTAGAATCACTACTAAGTTCTACAAGGAGCACATCCCAACGATTTAAACTGCTAAGTCCTGTGCACTAAAATCACAAGGGAGCTTTTAGGCTGCTTTTAACTAGTGCATCCCCTGTGAATTTACCACCGAGTTTTAGTGTAAAGCCGTGAGAGCAAGCCAACTTTAAGACTGTTAAAACTGTTACACAGATCCGGTACAAATTCTACACAAACGTGGCCAACTTGCCGATGGAATGGTAGTTAGGAACTTATTTGGAAGAAAGCCTAGAGTTTATGTAAGTAAAAACCGACAAGTCGCGCGAGATAAAAATTTAGCCACGAATGGAGGTCTCCATCGTGTTTTAAAACTCGCTTCCACAAAAAGCAACCAAACTTGCAAACTGGACCATGACAAAATACAGGAGATCGCAACGGCTACACCTACTTCTAGAACAATGTGAGGACACCACCGTGTAGAGCGCATCAAGGTGAGTCTGTGTATGTATTTTCAGTGTTATTACTAGAGAAGAAGGCGTTTAAAATTAATTTTGAATTGCTATAAAAATGGAATTAAAATCTACTTTGTATTTGACAATGGATAAATGGCACTACGACTACAGATAAGACAACCGAGGTCTTCCAACAATGGCAAAGCAACCCGTGTAACCGGCAATACCTCCGGCAGTGTTCCCTCTCTCTCCAGCTTCGCCTTGGACATGTGTGGAATCTTGTATGCGTTGGTGCCATCATTTTCAATGATTTCATTGTAGCAACTCATCAAAGTTAACCACATCCTGTTGATCTTGTTGCTATCAAACTCTTCATGCGCTTCTTGGACACACCTTAACAGGTCGCGATGGGTCCTTGGACACTTTCGCCAATAAGCAGATTGGATGGCATTGAAGAAGCCAAGGTCTAACAGGTTGGTGTCCGGAGACTGCGAGGGCTGATTGTACAACTCAATTGACTCACCAAATCCCATCTCTTCCATTACTGTATTCCAGTTACCATCTGTTCGCAGTCGACCATGGCCACCGGCACTGTCCTGCTGAATTCGAACCGTCTTTCCCAGCGCAACATGTGGATGCTTTGCAAGTACAGCCGGTAAGATGTCGTCCAACATAAGCTGCCTGTACTTTGCTGCATCAACAGACTCATCAATCCACTTCTCTTCTCCCTTTTTATGCACACTGCCTCCTCTTGGGTACACACCCCAGTGTCCACATGGCCACATTCCTATCTTACCATCCCACCATTCGCCTGTTTCCTCAACAAACTGAGGACGACCGACCGCTGCAATGAACATGATCTTCTCGATGTGGCTCTTGTGCTTTGTGAAAGTGTTCTCAACCTCTTCTCCAGGAGCACACAAGACCTTCCTGTGTATCCTCTTCATGTTGAACCACTTCTCATCAACATGGACCGTGTCATACATATCCCGGTAACGAGGACCACTGCGAGTACCTTGCAGGCTGCTTGGATCGATTTGATCCAAGCAAAACTGAAGCCGTGTGTCAAAGTGCCTCTGAGTAAGATAAGGCTTCACATGCCCCTTCTTAACTTGAAGGTCTCCATCTTTAATCATGTTGCCAACATGAGTTTGACTGACACCCAGCTGCGCAGCGACGGTACGTTGATTGCTCCGGCTGTCTTGTGGAAGTGTCCTAAGTTCACTAGCAAAGGCTTCCCGGTCTATTAACACACGCCTTCCACTCTTTCCTTTTCTTCCACAGTGGAAGAAGTCCGGTGGTGCTAAGAGAGTGGCTTCATACATGTCTGTTTGAGACATGATGGTGTCCGGAGGAAGATTTTTGGTACTTAGGAGTTTCTTCCTCAAGAAGCACCATAGTCGCGAGCAATGCTGCTCCGAGAGCGCAAAATTTTCAGCAACGACTCCATGTGAACCCTTTGGAAGAGTGCTTCCTTGCATGAGACGAAGCAAGGCAAGAAACACTGCTTTCCTTTGACTTGGAGTGAGGTTTAGACGCGTCTTAACCTCCTCTACATCATTCATATCAGCCATGGTGTATTATTTCAATGTTTATCTAAGCCGATTAACGAATTAGCAAGGGTTTTTTTGCAGGTTAAAATGTGAGGCTTCAAATAAGACGTTCAAGCCAATGCTTCCCATACTTTCTATACAGCAATGAATAGCTCTTTAAAAGGGCTTTAAGATGAATCCGGTTTGAAGTCAATCGGCCATAAATCCATGAAACTGTAAGTTAACTGCTGAACTTGACCTTATATTGGTTTTCAGAGTGGTAGGAATGAAAACTGCTCAAAAAATAGTCGGAGGTTGTGTGACGAAATAAAAATAATACTGCAATGTATTGTTGTGCATCAGAGCTTTTGGAGCGCTTGATCGATGCTGGGTTTTTTAATTACTGTACCAGGTACCCTGGTACCAGTAGTAAACTAATAGTCGTGGTAGCTAGTAGACTACTACTACTAGTACTACGCTAGACTGCTGTAATTAAAAATTAGGTGCATGCGTGGCCAAGAGGGAAAAAACATCAATAACCCTTTACAATGTGTTAACCTTATATTAATACTGACGCTAATGAGTTTTCAGAATTGTGTGCTTGCCCCCAAAAAATTCTCCAACAACAAGAATTAGTAGAAGACGACAGCCAGTGACAGTGGTGTCATTCATTGTTCACTATTATTATTTATTTCTCGCGTATTGCTCGTGTTCTTTTCCTCGCGTTTAAAATCGCAAAAGATTCCAGAGACAATACAACGATAGTTGTGTCCAACGGTAAAACATTGTGGACGAAATCCTGTCCTTTGATATTACTGCGTACCCTGTACCCTGTACTTCATCCTTCATCCACATACAAGCAGATAGCAGATCAGTATTCGCTGAGCATGACATTCTCGTTTTGGCTGGCCTCTCACGCTGGAACTATATGCCGCCGAAGTCTCTCCGAAAATGCTTTGCTCCGAAGACACTACTTGATAGGTATAACAGGGTCATCTGCTACGTTGCAGCATGATGGAATTTCATTCGACAAAAGGCAGTTGTCTCGACGGCACTATTATGCTTCGGCAAACATCAATCAATCGTCCCGTGCGTTAATAATATCATGCCAAACCAATGTCAACAATAAGTGGCTTCGTCCTTGGCAGCAATCTGCACCACGGCGTTATTCAACTGGAAATGATCTATCAAAAGAGAGCAGTGATCCAACAGCAGTGGCACAAACAGAAATCCCTGCTTGTCTGTATCCCTACACTGGAATACCTACGCATCCAGATAAAATTGACTTGGAACCCGGACAGCGTTTGGTGGCACTGGGAGATGTACACGGAGATTTTCAACAAATGCTTAACGCATTGCTATTGGCAGGTTTAGTAGAAGAACACTGCGACACTAAGGAACGCGGAGAAGGAGAAAATGACTGTGGAAGATCCTTTGTGTGGACCGGTGGAAATGCCATTTTGGTTCAAATTGGAGATGTCTTGGATCGGGGTCCCAACGAATTGTCGTGCTGGCATCTCTTGGCGGAATTATCACGCCAGGCTGAAACTGTCGGAGGCAGAGTCATATTGCTTCACGGCAACCACGAGCTGTGGACCAGTGTTGGCTTTTTCCAATTAGACCAAGAGCGATATTTTGAGAATTTGGACTATGATGATGGAATAGATGATCATTTTGAAACTGCCTTTGGACAGTACTTGGATGAATATTTCCAAAAAACAGAAGGCGATTGGAGGCAAGCACGACTATTGAACGATTTGGTTACAAGTGGGGTTTTGCTGCATCCGAGAAAGGTTGCTGCTCGCTGGGCTGCCATGGAACCTGGTGGCTTGCTTTCGAAAGATTTTTTATCCACCTTTAAAATTGCCGTACAAGTGGGCAAGACTATTCTGGTTCACGCAGGAATGGCACCGGAACATTTGGATCGCTTTGGTGGAATTGCGGGGATGAATGAGAAGACACAAGAATGGATCTTAAAAAAGGCGCCCAGAGTAGGGAGACGGAGTCTTTTCGTGCCCCCCAACGACCCAGACGGCCGGTTGCGGACTTATATTTCATCCATGCCTGATTTCTTTTTGGAGGGAGATGACAACGCTTATTCTCCCATCTGGATGAGATGTTACAGTGACCCGCCAGATGATGTGCCTCACAACGAGGAAGCGAGTCAAATGCTAGGTACGATTATCACAGCAGTAAATGTAATCTTTGGTAGATTTCGTCATCATTTATGATTCTTTTTTTTACTTACTCCACTCTCTTATACTCGTATGTACAACAGACGAAGTACTTGAAAGACTGAAAGCAAGTCGGATGGTGATGGGACATACGCCTCAATCTCGTATCAATAGTGCTCTCAACGGGAAGGCGTGGAGGATTGATGTGGGAATGAGTCGAGGTATGAATGCAACGTATCCTGAAGTCTTGGAAGTTGTCAAGGACGATGCAGGAGTCGAGACGGTTTGGGTCCTGACGGCTGAAGGACGAATATCCGGAGAGGAAAGGTGTATCCCAGACGAGGACGTTGCTGATCATCCAGTGTCTACCTAGATGACAACGAGTCGATAATGCAACAATGCTAAAAGATGCAGAATATGACATGAAACGAAGTTCATTGGGCTGTAAGTAGGTTGGTGTAATCTTCATCTACCCTACCTCGTTCTCCTTCACACTACATGCCCTGCTCTTCTCCCTCGAGGAGCTCCAAATATCCCTGATGCAAATACTCTTCCACATCTGAAAACAGGAGGAAATGCGTACTTCCCTTAGAAAAAGTGACAAAGGTTCCACTGTCCAGGGCAATCGTTCTATCCTTTCCAAAAACATCGTCTCGAAGAACCCGCACCTGCACGCGATCTTGGGGCAAGGGAGGAGCTGACAGAGCATGCAAGTCCAGGTCGACGCCATCGCAGTAGGTTTGGATTAATTTGTGATAATTCTGTTGAAATTCTTGTTCCATCGGAGATAAATTTTCGTTAACGTTGCCTTGCTGTCCGCCTTGTTGCCAGTACATATCCTGAATGCTGTTCAAACGAACTTGGTGGTAGGTCAACAAGCATCTCTTGTGACGATAAAAAGCAGCTTCATGGAGAAACAAAGAAGGTCTCAGATCCGCAGGCTTGCTGGCCAAGGAAGATCGACCATCTCTATTGCGTTGCTCCTTTTCTATCTTGGTTTGGGCTGCAATATCTGCCATGACATTCATATGACCGTTCATGTCATCAATGCAAGTTCGCACCAAAACGTCATTGTAGGCAGGTAAAACATAGTTCTTGCTATCCGCTGCAGTAGCATCGCCACCGCTTCCTCGTTTCAGTTCAAGAAGTAATTCTCTAGCTGACGATCCCAAGTGCTGTTGGTTGTTCATCGAATAAAAGGTTTGTAATATTATGATGAACTGTGCTGTGCAAGGTTTGTCAAAGGTCAAAGAAAATAATATTAATAAAAATTTTGTGATGAAAGTGGTGGAGTGTGTAGTGTGATACGACAGGAGTCTACAGCATTGTTGGCAGCATGCATACACTGCCTGGTACTCGCAAACATCAAAACCCGTAAAAGAAAATTGAACTATCGCTCACTACTGTAATCTACGTACTACCCGAGGAGCACTAAAAAAGTACGGCATTGAAATCAAGGTACAGTAGGTATACTGCTTTTGTTTATAATATTTACTGCTGCTCGTAATCGAGTAGTAGCAGCTACGAATACTCCCATGAGATACTCCAAAATAGTACAGTATTCAGAGAAGCGACGATTGTTTATTTATACCATAGCATATTACCGAGCTACAATGACTTCTGATCCCAAAAGAATGGGGATTTCTTCTTTTGAATTTGTAACCTTTCTTCCTCTTCTGCTCGCTTGGCTTCAGCATCAATAGCCTTTTGGATTTCCGTCATGTATCTTTGGTATCGTTGCTGGGCAGCTTGCAATTGCTGTTGATTCGAATTTTGTTGGGGATCCAGTGTTATTTTCCAGTATCGTTGCCACAATTCAGCAGCGCCACCACTGGTAAAGGTGCACGTCACGGCCTTACTCAAGCGTTCTTCGAACTCTAAATACTTGTTCTCTTGAATTGCTATTTGGGCGTATTGTTGATGGACGTCACAAAAATTAGGATCAAATTCTTCCGCCATTTCAACATGCCGACGCGACTCTGTGAGATTGAACTCCTCTTTGTACAATCCATTGCTAATTTTGGAAAGTTCTAAATGTGCCTTGGCAAATCGAGGACATGTCTTGAGTGCACTATTCAGAAGAGGAATCCATCCCATCCAGTCCATTGTACGCATGTGCACAACTCGCCATTGATAACACACTATTAACACCAAAAATATGGTAACCTTGGAAGACATTGGTGACCTCGATCGTTGTTGCTTTGGGAGCGTGGTGGCGGAGTAGAAAGGTCCTTGGTTGATCGGGAGGATCGAGGATGTAAACAGTATGCCAAGAACAATGCAAGTGGAGACGGTCGATGCCACCACGATTCGATCGGAGATAAAAGTACCGACTTTAATAATGCCAGAAATGGGAAAAAGTGTTACCCACCAGCCTAATTGTAAAAGGATGAGGGCCGTCACCAAAGGTCGTGTATTGTATGTTTTGTACATTGCGATCAACAGGCTGAATGCTAACGTTGCCAAACCAATAACGGTGGTTATGAAGCGAACATCGCCCCATGTTGTAATCGGTAAGATACATGCATGACCGTATTCATGGCTAAAGCCAATAAAATCCAGGCTCCACGATTTGGCCATGTGAATGCCTAAAACATAAACGTAACTCCGAAAGCGGGTAGCGCCTTCCAGTCGATAAAATGGATTTTCGGCTGGTCGAATCAACCCTTCTGGAATATTTAACCAGTCCATCGCATATCGTCCTCCAAAGTAAACGAAACCAGATAAGACAAGTAAAAAGGTGCGTGGAAGAACTGCCACCATCACATCGCTAAAGAAATTGTTTTCTTGTTCAATCTCCAAGTTTTTGTCATTAGTGGATTGTTTTCGGTTTTCAATCTCCTTTCGTTTTCGTTGGTACAGCAGTTGTGACACCACAATCAGAATTAATGTCACAGTAATAGATGGAATAGTGAAGAGGAAGGATTCACTGGACAAATATCCACCCGCCAAAGCCGCCAGAAAAAGACCCCAGGAAATATTCGGCGAGGACAGAACCACAGCAAAGAGAGCCCCCAGCAAATGCGGTCGATTTGCCGCATTAGCGGTAACTTCAACATGAGTCGGATGCAGTGCAAACAATCCCTTGGATATTACGTATAACAGGGTTGTGAACGCCTCTGCCGATGCTGCATCCATGGCTGTTAAAGGTAGGAACCCTTTCACCAATTCGACACTCAAGGATCCAACCAATTCGGCAATGGCCGCATGTGTCACAATATTGAAAAGTCGATGAATGAATAGTTGGTGCGCCGGGGAGTTTGAGGAAGACGTTGACCATCGAAAGGACAGCACAGTCAAAGGACGCCAACTTTTGTGACTGCTCGGACTGTTCATTGGTCGGCCCCAATAGTCGTTGGTAAAGATAGTTTCTAGAGATGCATCTCCATTAATATCATGATTATTTTCTGACATAATGTGCGATTCATCCAATACTGCTACCCGATTCATCTCATGTTTGTGTTTTTGTTGCGTTGTGAAGGTGTGTGTTAAGATAGGGATCATGTACACGGACAAGCAGACAATGTGAAAGATAACTAGGAAGAGCCTCAGTTCGATAGGTCTCATATTATTTCGTCGACTGGTTCCAACGTTCCAGAAGGCTTCGAAGCTGGGTATTTCAATTGCAGCGTCACGACGAAGGCTGCAGATGTTGTTTTCGGTACTGTGAAGGAGAGAGATCAACAATCAACATCAAGTAGACTACTAAAAAGTCAAAACACCATTTCCGTCGTTGCTGATGTAGAGGAGAAGTAGAAGTAGCTCTACCAGTATCTAGCAAAGCACAGTGTACAGCCGAGTCGGTTCCGACGACCTCGAGTTTTAGATTTACTGGAGGTTCAATCACGAAAGGGACTTGAAAAGATACCAGGGCAGCGTTTTGAGTCAAATTTTTGTGGTCTGCAAATTTCATTCTGGAAAACAATTATTTTGCGACAAAAAATCACCTGATATTGAAATTTTCAGATCAGAGATGAGTGGTTCGCTTAAAGCAAAGGACATGAAGGAGTCGCTAAATTTCACGATTTTTTCGAGGATGTCTCGACAACTTGGTCTTGTAGGCTTTACATGATTCGAACGAGAGCACTTCTAATAACTACTAAGATTGCTGTTTCGGGCGGATTCGCATTAAATATTGAATAGTCCACAATTATTTATTTTTTAAACCGGATATCCTTTGCAGCAAAAAAAAATCCCGAAAAAGACAAAAAGGAAAAAGGAAAAATGAAGCTTGGATTCGTTCTTTCCCTCTTGGCCATGCTTTTCGCATTGGTCTCCGCCCAACAAGCTCGGCAGCAGCAAGAAAAAGGAATCTCTTTCCTTAAAGAGATCACTGAAGAAGCTACCGATTCAATGAAAACCCACCCCATTCACCGTCTCTTGCAGCAGCAACGCGGGAATAACGTTAACAGACGCAGAAGACGCATGAATGGACGTCGTCGCATGAATGCTCGCATTGACTACCGCGGTGACTCCTCTTATTACGGCAAAGGTGGTAGAAGCAAAGGCAGCAAAGGCAGCAAGGGCAGAGGCAACAATAGAGGTGGACGTCGTCGTCGCATGCGAATGCGAAACCCCATTGACAATACTCGCTTCCCCACTTTTGTACCCATTGGTTGTCCTTTTGATGTCCTTACATGTCCCGATGGAACGGTTCTTGTTCGAGATCCGCTACTGAACTGCGCTTTCCCCCCGTGTCCTGATACTCCGCTTACTCCGAGTACGAATGCTCCAACTGCTCCAGGCTCGACAGGACCCACTGCAAGAACTACGACTGGACCCACTGCAAGAACTACGACTGGACCTACACCCGCAACTACAGCCGCAACTACACCCGCAACTACACCAGCAACTACACCCGCAACTACACCAGCAACTACAGCCGCAACTACACCCGCAACCACACCCGCTTAAGCAAAAAAACAAGTCCGTTCGTGCAATGTGTGACCTCATCGAGCAGTGACAAAGGGCCTTCCGACAATCACAGCGACCAGACCTTGACGGTGTGGTCGACAGATACTTTCGTGCCGTGTATTGTATGGTGTTTTTTTCGGAAGTTATTTCATAGATGTATCTGCGCGACTCTTAAAAACGTATACTGTAACTACAAAAGAATCATTAAATTTATGTTCTTCTCATTGAGTATTTTTAAAGCGCACATGCAGTCTAGCATTGTGGTGATGCTGTTCATCGTCTACGTTCGGAAGGATAGGATGGATGGATGGATGGTTCGATGGTTTGATGGATGGGTGATAGCTTGCAAGAGTCCTCCTACCTGTTATACATTACTTCAGTAGCGTCTACACTTGTTCTGTGATGCACGTGACCATTATTCACACAAAATTCTACTACAGTAGTTTTTAGCTAACCACCCCAATTTCGGAGCGTCAAAAACACAGTTGCTGATGCCAAAATCCCTAGCTCATCGACTGTCCCGTCTAAGAGCTTCTTTCCATTCCAGAATAATACTTGTTGATCAGGACTAATCCCTTCTCTCATGCATATTTTTTCTTTGATATGATCCAGTGTGTCATCGGGTGAAACATCGATATTTATCAGTCTTCCACTTTGTATTTGGATGCCCACCTGGGGGAGAGGGGGAAGGAGAGGGATTGTGATGAATGAGAAAATGGCGAAACAAAAACGTCAAGGTCCCACACACAAGCAATGCTTGAGTTCCCTTCCCCCCGTCTGTCCGCCAGCAAGACAACACTGCGTACCATAATGGGTTTTCTACGATTTCGGATTTTCATTTCCAAATATTCTTGTTGTTGTTGTTCTTGACCCACATGATGGGCATGTAATGCTTTGCGCGTAACAAGTTGATTGTGCGCAGACCGAAAAATGGTCGATCCTTTCGTCTTTCGTCCCATTTTATGTTTCTCCTATTGTGCTGTATACTGTATACGTGTGTGCTCGAGTATTGAGTTTGTGAATCTGCATCTAATTCATTTTCTTTTAGATGTCCATTGGTTTTGATGATGAGGAACCAACAGCGCGGGTGCGCGGGTGCTGTTGTTTGTTTTCTCCGCTACAATCTTCGACAAAACAATGATGATCCCAAAAATTTGATTTCAACTTTCAACCGCCCGTTCTTTGTCAAATAATTTTTTTTTTAAGTTTTTATTTTTGTTTAGAGTTAAAGGTAAATATTTTAATTTTACTTTATCGCACAGTTATTCTTTTTATGTCATTGGATTATTACTCGTATTTTTTATTTCGGTAATCAAAGGTACGGAGTACGAAACAACGAGAGGAGTAGCTATCTAGCTACTAGACTAGTCTACTAGCTAGCTAGAGACTAGACTACTACACAAAATTTTGTTCATTACAACACTAGGATCATGGACCGCGACGAAGATAAAACAGAAACAGTAGCCAGTAAACGACAACTGGAGGGCAAGGAAAATCATTATGGATTTCAGTCGCCCGGTCCTTCATCCATAATAGGAGTAGCAACAGCTGCTATTCACAATCCTTACAGCAGCAGTACCAAGAAGAAGAAGGCGACGATGCCGACGAAGAAAGCAAGATCTAATAGTGACGACGTCCAAGTCTTGACGCCTCCTCCACGATTCAGAGTGGCCGCTGCTTTGTTTGATGCCGAACAACAGGACGACAATGAAAATGTTGATGTTGAAGATAAGGATGATTGTGTAATGGAATTGTACAGCAATCTCACCAACCCCAACAGGCATCTGCCGCACAGACAACCGGATTGTGCCGTTCACAAGTTTGCAAACAACGAATCAAAGTACTGTCACAAGTGCTATTGTATTATTTGTGATGAGCCAGCCAAGGACTGCCGTTATTGGGAATCTCATTGCACTGCCACATCCAAACCAACAGAAGTAATCGATTTGCAGGACTCTCCGCCGAAGAAAAAAGAGGATGATTTTCATCCTAATGATAACCATTCTATGCATACAACTGCCGCTCAGAGCTATTATGCTCGTCAAGCGACAGCAGCTATGATGCAGAATCGAATCCATGAAAGCAGCGGTGTTGGCGGCTGCGACAATGAAGTGGGTATTGAGCATGTTCATGATAATGATGATGATGATGATGACGATGATGATGGTAGCGAAAAAGACGACGAATATACCATGTTGGAAAAAGCCTACGCCACACTTCATGGACAGACAGCACACGATCATCATTATACCAAGGCATTTAACGAAGCTTACACAGACAGTAACGATGGAAACAAACAAACTCGTGGACGAAGTCCCAAAGATATGCGTATTACCGAAGTATTGGCCGAGAATTTGATGAACGCCTTGGTCTTGGCCGAAGAAGCGTCGTCCGAAAACTACCGAAAATTGAATAATAGATCGACGAAAGCAACATCAGCAGCAGCAGCAATTGTTGCTGCTGCTGCAGCTGCAGCAGCAGCAGTTGCAACTGCTGCGATCGCAGCAAAAGACAACAATGACACAGTGACGACTGGCGGTAGTAACAAGACGGCCTCCCAACTATTTTCGTCACAAGATTTACAACGCAAAGAACGATTTGAACGAAGCCAAATGCAGGGAGATATTCCTCAATTGGGACTTCATGCGTCCTTTTTTGTCGAAGGCGTGCGGATCGGATGGCCTTACCCTTCTATTCTCAAACCTCAACGTCAAATGGCAATTCACCTCATCAAGGCCCTCAAAAATTCACGGCACGTCGTCTTGGAAAGTCCTACTGGAACAGGAAAGAGTGCGGCTATTTTGTGTTCGGTATTGGCATGGCAACGACATCATGCACGGAGTGTTTGGGGACAGACGGTCGATGAAGCTGACAAATTGAAGGCAATAGTCAATGGAGAATCCAACATATCGACGACTCCCTTTCCTCGTATTATATATTGTTCAAGGACTCATTCGCAAGTGGCACAAATGGTGGCATCGTAAGTACTCTACAGTACTGCTGGCGAGTTAATACTTACTTTGCTTTTACTACGACAGTGTCATGCTCATGAAAATATTTTTATTTGAATCCTTTTCTCTTCAACTCCTGGCGCACAGACTCAAAAAGACACCCTATAGGCCGCGAATGACAGTACTGGGAAGTCGAGACCGGTTGTGCATCCATTCGTAAGTCTTTCCATGCTGTCGCCCCATCTAACGTTTTGAAATTGTCAACTCACCCATCATTTTTTTAAAATTCTTCACACACAGGAATATCCGAAACAAGAATCCGCCCGACCAAGGAGGCGATCAGATAAACTACAAAAGCACGGCTAGTAAAGTTAATGTCACGACAGCTTGTCAAATTCGTGTCGCAAATACAGAAAAAATGAGGAAAGCACTCTGGAAATCTATTGATTATAGGTACGATGACAATAATCCACCCGAATACTTTCCTGGAGACAAGACTGGAATAGGTCAATCGTTGGAGCAGGAAGATGACGACGACATGCACGACGACGACATGCACGAAGACGACGACGGTGACGATATTTCGGGTGGAGGAGATCAAATCTCGTCTGCTTGGATTTTAAGAAACTCCACTAAGAAATTAACCTGTCCTCATTATCGCCAACTAACAACCGCAAGAACAAGCCAGATGCTACGTGCCAATTTTATGGTCACACAAGACAAGATTGACTGTTGTAAAAGCGGCGGAGAAAAAACTGCAATGGGAGTCCACGATATCGAAGATTTGGTATCATTCGGAGTCGATCCCTATTTGAAGGAGAACGTGGCGTTGTATAGACACGATGGAGCAAGTTTTGGAATCGATGTGGGGCCCAATTGTAAAATATCGAACGTCAAGAAATTTAGCGCCGCAGAATCCAATGGCCAAGTTTGGAAGGGCGATAAAATTTTGGCTGTCAATGGAAGCCCTGTGCACAGTCTCAAACAAATTACCGACGCTATTTCCAAGACTACTAAAGATCCTTTGGAGCTGACGCTTTTGAAGAAGAAAGCTTCAGCCGTTGGAAACGGATCCACGTCACAGGGCATTTTTGGCAACCAGTGGGCGAGCCAGGTCAACAGTGGCGTTGAGGAGAGACAGATTACCTTGCATCGTTTGAGTAATGAAATGAGCTTTGGGATGGTACTAGAGGGAAGAGATGGTGAAGTTTCAGGCTGCGTCGTCAACAAAATGCACAAGGGAGGCCCCGCACAAAGGAGTGGTCAGATCAGGGATGGTGATTATATTCTTGCCGTCAACGGAGTAAATGTTTCCAAGATGACATTTGACGATGTGATCGATACAATAAAGGCAACCAACGCGGGGGATTCACTGAGACTTCGCATCCAACGCAATGTGGGAGTTGATGACGAGGAAGAGAAAGAGGATGTCTACTCTGAACACTCAGCATGTCCATATTATCTCTCTCGGTCCCTTGCGAAGTATGCAGAGATTATTTTTGCTCCATATAATTATGTACTGGATCCTGGTATCCGAAATGCTCTCGAATTGGATTTGGATGGAGCCGTCGTCGTACTGGTAAGTTAGCGATGGCCGCGATTTGTGGTGTCATGGGCATTCTTGACGTTCAATATACTTTGCATGATCGTACTCACGCTTGGCATTTCTACATCATCAAATAAATACGCAGGACGAGGCCCACAACGTGGAATCTGTCCTCACTGAAAGTGGGAGCATCAAGATCGGCGAGATTGCGCTTACCAATCTTTTGGCAATGCTTGCCCACTATGCTTCAGGGATTAAGAATCGTCGAAAAGCGGACATCGAAGGCAGCACGGAGGAAAAAATGGACTTGACCGAAATTTCACACGAGCTCCTTCTGTTTGTTGAAAAGATTATCACGTACATGAGAGAAAAGAGGGGCTTCTTCGAGCGGTCAAACGGGAATTGTGGAGCCGCCAAAGCCATCCAGGAATACCAAAAGTGGCGAACACCCGATGATACAGAATTTGAAGTTAGCTACGTGGGACCAAATGGTCACGGTGTCAATAATAAAGCTGTTGGTTGTAAGCCGTTCTTTGATTACTTGCAATTCACTCAGAAAGAAATTGACCAACTTCAAAAGTACGCACAAGCATTGGAGTCTCAGGTAGGTAGCGGAAAAAGCGAATCGGGGAACACTGACGGTTCTAGTGCAGGTGCAGGCGACCAGAGCAAGAATGGATTGTTCGATCTTTTGAATGGTCTCCTAGGGAAGATTGGCTTGGCAGTGCACAGCCCAGAGCACTTTTATGTTAGCTGTGTTGTTCAAGCCAACGGAAACCTTGATCACGCGTCGGGACTGGAAGGCAACAATGATATTCATCGCTTCAAAAAAAAGCCAATTTCAATGCCCTATATCTCACCAAGGACTGAGCGAAACCCTACCTCAGCAATCCCTAACTGCCGGCACAAGAAATGCCAGAATAGTGCTGCAGCGACAGCCAATCCTCTCGGCTTCGGCAGCGCTGGAGTACGCCATGGCGAATGGTGTGACGGACGACACACGCCTCCCTGGGAGGCCCACCTTATGCTGAAGTTATTAAATCCAGGGTTGCTTATGAAAAATGTTTCAAATTCGTGTCGGTCAGTTGTCCTGGCAAGTGGGAGTCTTTCGCCCTTGCAGAGCTTATGTGCTGAATTGGATTTGCAAGGCTCGGAAGTCTCCAAGACTGGCCGTCTACAAACCAAACCACCTCCACTAGAGGCTGACCACGTCGTGAATAAGCAGAAGCAGTTGCTGGCTTTGGCCATTGGTCACTTTCCTGATGGGACTCCATTGACTGTGAACTACAATAACTACAAGGATCCCGCATTCTTTGGCCGTCTCGGTGATGCCATTGCACAAGTTATCGAATCGATTCCAAGCGGAGGTGTCCTCGTCTTTCTTCCGTCTTATTCCATGCTCAATAAATGTCGAAAATGCTGGAACCCCTACGAAGGAAAAAACGGTTTTCGAAATAGAAATTTGGATAATATGGAACACTCTCGACCAGAAATTTGGAAGCGTTTTGAACGAAGCAAAGGGAAGGTCATTGTCGAGCCGACAGGTTCGCAAGACGCGTTCGAAGCTGCCCGTGACGATTACGCTGATACCATCAAGAATGAAGGTAGCTGTATCCTGCTTGCGGTATTTCGTGGAAAGATGAGCGAAGGCATAAGTTTCAACGATGACAATGCACGTGGTGTTATTTGCGTTGGGATTCCTTTCCCGGGAGCTCGAGAACGTAGCATTCTTGCCAAGAAGAGTTACAACGACGAACAGCGTAAACTCCGAAACAGGACGGGATTACTGCCCGGACAGGATTGGTACTGTCAGGAGGCTTTTCGCGCCATTGCTCAAGCTCTGGGGCGCTGCATTCGGCACGAAGCAGATTATGGCACAGTTGTACTGTTGGACTCGAGACACTGTAATGATGGTTCACCGGGCTTTGTCCATAAGAACCTACCGAAATGGATGCGGGATAGCGTTCGTACTCTGTCCATTAGTCAAAACCAAGGACATGGGAACAATCCTGTGTTAGGTGGCTACGAAGGTATCCGCCACGAAATGGGCCGCTTCTTTGCCGAAGCTCCTGTTCATGCTCGAATTGTGCTTGAGAAGCGACGGAAGGAATTCCATGCAGCTCAAGCACGCGACAATGATTCATCTGGTGAACGCCAATTTAACAGCCAAACGGGTAGCTGGATTGCGAGCAAAGGAGGTGCCACGCGGCAACCAAGTACTGGTAGTGATGCTTCTGCTGCTGCTGGTGGTGTTGGAGTGAGCTGTTGTGGTTCTTCGGGTTCTAGTCGCGTGACACAAGAAAGCCCTGCAGTACCTGTTCAGAGTCCGTCTTCTCGGGACAGTTCCATCAAGAAACCCTAAATATGGTCAACTGAAGTAATTTCAGTTGTAGTACGGCAGGGATAAAGTATAGTTTTGGAGTTGATTATAGACGACTGCCGACTGCATCGTTATCTTCGTCGCAAGCAACATTTCAAAAGGGGAAAGGAGGAAAAGCGGGAATCTTATATTATATTAATGCTAACTCTAATGACCATTTATCACGATTTTTTTACACATGGATAGGGAAAATTTACACATTTTGGAAAGAAGTTACACAAAGTTAAAAGATCGCACAGCAACTCCGCGTATCGCACAAGCACCTCCAGCATTTTTCCTCCTCTGCCATCGATGACGAGCGACGCTCTCGTTTTTGTACCAGACTACTACTAGCTAGACCTACTACTAGTAGCTAGAAGGTCTACTGAATTACTGTGCTTGAAAGGAGGACTGCTTGTTGCTCTGTCCAGTGTTTTTCGACCTCTTCTTATTCGAGAAGTACAGTAGTATTAATTAGCGTATTTTATTAACTGCCTGCGTCTACCTACTACTTGTACTGTGCACTGTATTTTTTCTAGCTAGAGTACGACTCTACAAATTTTGTCAACATTGCTTGCTGCCTTGTGTTTGTAACTTGCAAACAACTACCAGGTACCAGGTACCTACTACTTGTCGCCTATCCTACCTTTATTAACCTTGTGCGTGACTAGTTTAGTCTAGTCTCTAGTCTAGTCTAGTCTAGTCTAGTTCAGCAGCATTTCTAAGGAGATACAAGATACTAATTATTTCAATTACTAGACTAGTAAGCTCTCTTACTTACCAAGAAAAGATGGCCGAAGCTAGAATCACGCCACTCATGGCGGAAATGAAAGTTCCATCGAGCTCTGAAGACTCTACTCCTCATCAGGTAGCTCAATCGGGCAACAACCACAGTGTTATTAACCCTGACGCATGTGTTTATCATCCATCCTTGAATGGGTACAATGTTCAGCAGTACCAGCAACAGCAACAGCAACAGCAACAGCAGCAATATCCCGGTCACCCGATGCAGGTTCAAGCCAACCCGTACTACAGCAATAATAGCAAGGGTCAAGACAACAACTATCAACAACCTTACAGCAACATTGCTAGTGGTAGCAACTATCACGGGACTTACAACAATAACAATAACACTACTAGCAATAATAGTTATAACAACCGCAACGCAGGATATCAGAACAATACCTATCCATGCAATACCAATAGCAACATCAATGCTCAACAGCAGCAGCAGCAGCAGCAGCAGCAGCAGGAAAACGATGACGGATCGGGAGTTGACTCGGCCTTGCAAGCTGCCTTGAAGGATCCTCGAGAACGTGTGGCGTTGTTACGACTAGAGCAAGTTATGATCGATTTTATGAAGGCACCAGAGGGTTATTTGGAAGTCGGAGGGGCCTACAATGCCGTTGTTGTGTCGCCCAATTCGGGCAGCAGCAAACGCTTTCAAAGTCAAGCTTCCATTCTTGCCCAACAACAGCAGCAGCAGCAGCAGCAGCAGCAGTCGCAACAGCAACAGCAACAGCAACAACGACAAAATCAACAACAATCTCCAGTGGATGGAGGAGGGACTGGTAAACGCCAGACCAGTTTTCAGCGGTGTTTGCTGCACCGACTGGCCGATCGATTTGGAATCGTCCGGGAGAACGGGTCGATTTTGGAAGGTTCGATCCGATTAATCAAGCAAAAGGAATCGAGTGTTCCTGACGTTCTCTTGCTGGATCATGTCGAACACATCAACAAGAAAAATCAGGTCAGCTCCAAAATTACTACGAGTCATAATAATGGATCTACTACTGTTTCTACTGGGGGCGCTGCTGCTGCTGCTGCTGCTGCTGCTGTTGTAACTGCCGGTGGTGATGGTGTTGCTGGGGACGAGGGGCGATCGTCGCAGACATCAAATGCCAATAACAATTCAAGCGCGAATCCGATCAAGGAAAAGACCAAGCGAAAAATGAAAATTATGAAACGAAATTCTAGTGTGGAAAGTGCAAACGGAAAGGCGAAGAGTACAAGCAAAACCCGCAAGAATCAAAACTTTAGCGACAAGGAAAAGGCGTACGAGGAAGCCCGTGCTCGCATCTTTGGTGATTCCGAGACTGCTGCTGCTACTGCTGCTGATGCTGCTGCTGCTGCTGCTGAAGATGATACCTCCAACAACAACAACAATAATACGTCGGATCAAACGCAGTCGGCGTCAGCATCTTCGGCGTCCTCTCCAACTACCGTTCCTCCTTCCTCTACCTCCACTCCTAAGACAGTGGCCAGCAACAACCATACCTCGGCGGTAATTACATCGACTGTCCACAGGGGCAGTAGCTACAATAGCTTGCCGATGACCAAACGTCTGTCATCGGGATCTCTTGTTGGATTTGACAATAGCAGTGATGGTGACAACTTACCAGCAGCGGCATCGAGTGGTGTCAGTAAAGCTACATGGAGAAATCAACGAGAAGAAGAAAACGATCCTGATTTTCAACGAGGAGCTGGCCTGCAAACAATGACTGCGACTGGAGCTCTCGCTCTCCCTCCCAACCATACCTACAACAATTATCACCATGTATACCCGCCTCATCATCAACAGCCACAGCACGCACAAGCTTACTACGGTCAACCGCAGCAGTACTATCACCTTTCATCGGCGGAAGGACGAGGAGGACCAGCCGGACGACTTCCGGCGGGACGGGGATACGCACCACAGGTACGGGGATACGGATACGGCCATCATCAACAACAAGCACAAGCGCAGCAATACCAATCACAGCAGCAGCAACAGCACTACCACCACTACCATCACCACCATCAGATATACCGACATCACAGTGCAGATGAGGTCAGTGCTGGCAGCGCACCATCAATAGCTGCAAACCAACCAACAGCGCTAGTATCATCAACCGTATCTGAACCTGCGTCAGCACCATCAGGAGAAGATGGCGTTAGCAATGTCAATTGCACCGTAGAATTTCCAGCTCTTAAGTAAGGAACATCAAATGTAGAATTTCAAATTGATTTTCTTGAGGTTGGTCTCTCTCGACGAATATATAAATTACATATTGCGTAAAGTATATTTAGTAGTAATGGTTACATCAGCCTACTAATACTGCGCTTCGAATGCAGCTTTTGCAGACTCCTACGGAGACAGCTAGACTGCAGTGTTGTTCTCTAACTTGATGATTCTAGAAAAAAAGGAAATATATGGTTTCTGAAAACGTAATGTTGTTAAATAATAATGTAATGTCACTAGCAAATCTAGGCGGCCGCAAACTGGCTGGGGTCCACCTCCTTCAAAAGCTTCTCGTTGCTCTTGTTCAGTGTAGCACCTCCACCCCATGCGATGGCACCTTCTCCCTTGACACCTGGTGGTGGCTTTGGCTTGTAGTCCTTGGCAGCATCAATCACATGTTGTTGGATGTCCTTAATGGGAAGTGGCTCCATACCCTTGGCCTTTCTCGCGACGACTTCAGCAGCAAGCTTTCCACCCAGCACTGCACCTTCCATGGATCCCAAGAATTTTTGAGATGTCCAGTCTCCAGCGCAGGTAAAGTTCTCAATAGGGGTGGTTTGGCTCGGACGGTACTTGTTGCGTCCGGGGATGGCAGCGTAGACACTACGAGGAGTCTTGACCACGGCGTACTTGCGAAGCTTGGCTTGTCCACTGGGTCCTTGATTTTTGGTTGCCGGCCATGTGGGATCTGCAGCAATTTCTGTGGGAAACAAACGGGCTAGTTCGCCCATGGTAGCATCAATAATCTCTTCGTCGCTCTTCGCGATCCAGTTGACACCACCTCCAGCCAAAGGCGAGCAGGGAGCAAAAACAAGTTCCAACATACTAGCATTGGGGTCTTCGTATTCTTTGCACGTAACACTCATATCTGCGTAGACGCTGAGAAGAGGGGATCGGGAGAAACATAAGTGGTCCACAGCCTTGAGCTTGCGATCGAACCACATATGCAAGTTGATAACGGGGATTCCCTCCAACTCATCCAACTGACGGAAGTATGGCAGAGTTTGCCACTTTTCGGGAATGAATCGCTTAATAACGTCCACAGGCATGGCCGAGACGTATTCATCGGCCACAATCTTTTCGCCAGAACGCAGTTCCAAATGTTTGACAGAGCCGTCATCATTTGTGACAATTTCTTTAACAGGTGCATTTGTTAGCACCTTACCTCCCCGGGCTTCAATATGGTCCACCATGGGTGCACAGAGACGGTCGGGCTGGTTTCCATCCAAAAAAGCCATCTGCAAGCCATTGTCTTCGTTCAGGAAACGATTCATGGCAGTCAAGACGACTGTCATACTGAGCTTATCTGGGTCAATAAAGTCCAAGGCCTTCGCCATTGCAATAAAGACTTCCTCGTTGATTCTTTCAGGCATGCCGTACTTGCGCATAAATTCCGTGACAGAGAGTTCATCTTGTTCGTCAATAAAATCTTGTCCTTTAATCAACATAGGCAAGAGTGGAGGGGCTGTCTGGATCTTTTCGGCCAGTGTCAACATTTTTTGGTTCATCAAAATGGCCAATCCAAAATTAAAGGGTGCTGGAATACCGGGAATGAAGTCAAAGGTAGTGAATTCACCAGGCAATTGCTGCATAGCAAAGATCATCTTGTGCACCTTCCACTGCAATCGATCGTGAATATCTAATTCTGCAAAGAGGTTCATCATATTGGGGTAGGCGCCGAAGAAAATGTGAAGCCCAGTCTCGATCCAGTCTCCATCTTCGTCCTGCCAGGCCGATACCTTCCCTCCGAGGACATCGCGTGCTTCGTAGACCACGGGTTCATGGCCGGCATCTACAAGATACTTGGCACACGCAAGACCACTCAGTCCACCTCCAATAATAGCGATCTTTTTCTTTTCGCCATTGGTGGCTTTGAGATTGGTTCGGAAAGACGTCGACAGAGCTTCGAAGTTACGGTAATTTTCCGTGTCCTCGAGATTAGGCTTTGGATAATCCTTCATGACAAGATTGCTCTTCATGCTTTTGTTTCCATGGGATGCGCTGGTGGCTCTGCGGGACATGACAGGAGTATGCGGGGAGAAGCCTGAGGCACTCGAGGCCAGCAGAGCCAAGAGTAGACTTGAAACCTTGAACATCACTTTTGTAGAGTATGAATTTGTATCTGACTTTGCCCGATTTCCGCAACAATTATGAAAAAGAAAGAGGTTTCTTCTTCTTCTTTTGTTGGGCGTTTACTCGAGTAGGAATACACTCTTGTTTGTATTCAACTGCATCAGCAGTCAGCAGTCATCATCAGCAGAGAAAAAGAAGAGGCAGAAAGCCACGCAGAGGCTCAAATTGATACCAAGAATACATCAATGATGAGTAGGTAGTCTACCAGGTACCGTAGTAGACTAGTAGACTATGATGAGACGAGTGACTGGAAGGTACGTTTTCAGCCATCAAGTTGAACTCTGACGTTTTGCGTGTTAGTCACGGATACAGCCGTACAATAGTACTGTACTAGCTAGCTTGCAGTAGTAGTACGCAGGTCCCAAGAACGCACGCATCTCATCACTGAGCAGAAAAGCCGTTAACTTTGCCGGCGACTTGAGTTTCATTTTACTAGAGCTAGCGTTTAGAATAGCTACTACTACTACTACTAGCTACCAGGTAGTAGGAGTAGTAGTACTAGACTACCTGGTAGGAAGCCCATTATTATTTGTTTTCCGGGGTGAAGCTGTTACCACCAAATTCGAGATTCACCAAATCTCAAGTTTTTCATGCCAAAACTCAAGATTTTGAAGCTTTTTCATGCCAAAACTCAAGATTTTGGTCTACAGTGCTGTACTACTAGACTAGCTAGCTAGTAGTAGAAGTCGATTTTTTATCATACTACGTCCACTAAGTAGACCTACTGTTCAGTGAAGCAACATTGGCACAGACCAGTGAGTCACCACTATTTACTGGTAATTAATAAAAGCAAACGGGAGAGTTTCATCGACTAGAGATTAGAGCAGAGTACCAGTAATTCATCGAGCAACTCATCGAAAGATCAAGAAGTAGGAGTGGTAGTAGTCTGGTAGGTAGTAGTAGTCTAGTAGTTCTGTGAAGGATTGAAACCTTAAAAGATTTCCTTTATCTCCATACCTGCCGCCAATCCTGCTACTTTGTCTAGAAGGAAAGAATTCCGTGCCATGTCCCGACGACACCTTAACCAAGATACCACCAATAATATCTTCCGAATACTGCTAATTTGGGTCTTGTCGGCATCAAGTACTCAAGCATTTTCAGTGGAACGCAAGAATTTTCAGAAAAGATGTAGTAATAACTTTGCGAATGCATCCAGAGGAAATCATTATTTACTTTTCGCGGCCGATAATGAGCAAAATTCTCAAGAACATTCGCCGGGAACATCATTATTGCAGTCAACAACGATTTTGTCTCGACGAAATGCTCTTGGAGTTGCAGCTGCCGTGGCCGTTTCTACTCCAATCCTTCCAGCTGTGGCAGCTGACCAGGAGGACGATCAATATGTACAGAAAGGTAATGGATTTGCCTACCGATTTGTCTATCCTCCCGATTTTGAACCAGGAGGCAAGCCTTTGAAAACGCATTTATTTGAAATCAATTGGAAGTCGACCAATTTACCAAAATATACCTTCGGAGTTACCATTGATCCCGTTCGAATCAGTAGCTTGAAAGAGGTCAGTTTTTTATTGGTCTTTCCGCGTGACTGGATGTGTCGAATTGAAAATTGTACCCGTCTGTAAATCTCACACAATTCAAATCGCTGGAAATTCACACAAGTTTGGAACACCCGAAGAAGTTGCTGCTAAGGTCGTGACAGCCGAAGTGAATCGGGATGGAGTATTTGAAGTGACGTTGGTCAATGATCCTGTAGCTGTGGAGGAAGATGGTGTCCTGTCGTACATTCTCAATTACTTGTCGGTAGGAAAGCGGGGCGACAAAAGATTTGTTGCCAAGTTTTGCATTCAAAATCAGCGTCTGTACGCATTGACAGGCCAGATTGCGGAAGCTGACTATAAGAGCAAGGAAAAGGAAATTTTCAAAGCTGTCGAATCCTTTCGGGTACTATCATGAGGCGGCGTACGTTTACCAATAGTCAAGCCAACCAACCTGCCAATGAAGACAAGGCACTACTTGCACAACTATAGTTATAGAGGAAACAACAATGGACGACTTAACGATCGTTATTTCGTTACTCAGGCATTTCATTCTAGTTAGCCAGTAGGTTCATTTAATTTTCATGGGTGGTGACCGAGTCATCATCAGGACGACACTTAGGTCCACAAGATCCGCCATGGCGTTTCAAGGAAGCATCATCAACCTGGTCATGAGTCTCTTCATCATCTTGCGCAGCGTCATTCATGACGGCGGAAATATCCTCCTCAAAGGAAATCTTGCATGTTTCAACATGCTGCAAGACAGGGGAGTTACTCTTCTTGAGCATCGTACAGAACTTCGATTCCCATCCCTCGTGAGCAGAGGTTGGAGCGACAACGAACGAGTCGTCATCGGGACGGCACTTGGGACCGCAAGACCCACCATGCTGTTCCAACTTACCGGAGCTTTCAACAAAGGTCGAAATGGCAGCAGGACACTGTCCATTCTTGCAGGTCCACATGGGGAAAAAGTTCAACATGCCATACTTAAAAGACGACAATCCGATGACTCCAGTCTCAGACTCGGCTGCAGGTGCATGGATTTGGCTTTCGAGGGAAGCACTCGACAAGTCCAAGACGTCCGTTTGGTCGTGCGTCTTATGGAAGGACTTGACAAGAGCTTGGGTGATGAACTGCTGTTCTTCGGGAGTGAAGTCAACATCGTACTCGATGGAATTCAAGAGCTCCACAGCGACCATTCCATTGAGATTACCATCAGCAAGGACAGAGGCGGTAGTAGGAGCAAGGGTGAGGGCGGCGGCGAGGACAGCAAAAGAGAATTTCATTTTCAATAATTATTATTTTTTCCTTCAAAAAGAGTTGCGAGTAAAAGAGTTTTTATTTTGTTAATAAAATTGATTTTATGAGATCGAAGGGATGAGAAAATAATGAAAAATGAGAAAATAATGAAAAATCATTGCTTGACCAGGTAGCAGAATGACCTTTTGGATTCCCGCACTTCAACGTGATGACATTTGATGCTCTTTGATTGGTTCGTCTCCGGTGATCTACTCGGATAATGCCAGCAGCACTTTACTGTTGCGGAGTTCTTGCGAGAGAGAGCTTCAGGAAGTCTGGTCGTGAAGCCAAGAGAGAAAACAAAGCGAAAGATCTTGGTGGGAGTTGGAATATAGTCGCACACTCGTTATATTATTATTTGAAGAATTTTATCTCTATTCTTAGTCTGCTTCTAATAATAGCCCACTGAATAAAAAATCTACCAGTCTACGGTACTCTAGCTACTACTAGACTACGGTAGAGACTACCACTACTACGACTATGATGCAACAACCACGTTCGTTGCAATCGACGATGGCAACAGAACAACGTTCCTTTCTCTCCCTTATAGCGTTAGCCCTTGCATCATTCCGCGCATTAAGACTTTTGTATATCCGAATCGGCATCAACATAAACAGCAGCACCAGAATCGATTACACAACCGCAAGTAAGCTAGGAGAGGTTAACTTTTTTATATTTGACTCACTCTCGAAAGCGTACAAGCGTGCATGTATTGTTGTATCATTGCACATACATCATCATCACAGAAAAACACAAGCACAAACACAAGCACAACACCATGCCCCAAGCACCATTAATTGGAGGAGGCGCACCTGCTGCTGGTCAATCCTCATCTACGACGGCCTCTTATTTCGTCGGAGCTCCTCTTTCCAAGCTTTGCGTAGTAGCCACAATCGTATGTTACGCAGTCTTTCATGCACAATCGGCCCAAGATTACATGGCCATGAACTCTTCGCGCATTCTGCGAGCGTCTCAATTTGGCAACAGCAGCAGCGAGTGGCATCGATACTGGTCGTCCAAGATAACGTTTGGTAGTACGGGTGAACTCGTCATGGGAGGAATGCTGCTTGCCGTGCTAGCCAAACAATTCGAACGAGAAATGGGAACACGAAAATTTGGAGTCTTTTTGGTTCTGATCAATCTCTGTGCGATTGGTTTGGAAGTGGTGTTTGTTGGATTGACGACCTTGATGACGACTGGATATCATTACCAGGGACCCTATGCCTTGTTGGGCGGTCTTATGTACTTGCACCATCGATTTACTCCTCGGTTGCATCCGCGCTTTTTTGGGATTCTGGGATTTACCTTTTCCGAAAAATCCTTTTATTATCTCTGGTTCGCACAAGTGGTGGGATATCAAGGAAGAAATACCATAGTTGCAACAGTTTGTGGGATTATCACAGCCTACGTTTATATTAACACCAATCTCCACCAGACTTTGGATTTACCGGATACTTTGGCCAAACCATTAACAGCCGTCGGTGCCCATTTGTCCGAACCACCACCCCGGGTGCTGTCCACGGTCCGTAGGGGTGGGGTCGGTGGAGGTGCTGCCATGGGAAATAATGCCATTGCTCAAGCAGCGGCAGCACAAGCAGCTGCCGCACAGCGACCTGTAGCTCCTGCTGCGGTTGTAGCGCCGGATCCAGGAGCCATTGAACAACTAACGTCCATGGGTTTCGAGCGACAACAAGTTATCGATGCGCTACGTGTGACTAATAACAATGTGGAAAGAGCAGCGGATCGCCTTCTGGCAGGCTGAAGTACTGCCGGATTGTGGTGGAGATTATGAGCAATCGGATTACAAATAAATTGTCCAAATTAGATTCATTTATTAAATCCTTGGAATAGTAATTTTGCTAGTTTCTTAAAGCTTAATAGCTACAGTAGCTAGCTAGGTTGGCCGTATCAATCCGTAAACTTCAACGAGGCCAATTTGCAAATCACCTTCAACCCCGGCAAGTGGTTCATTGTTGAAACCTTCCGCCGGTGCGCTTTCGGCCCTCGTCAGATCTTCATTCAATCGAAGACCGCAAGTACCGTCACGGTTGCCTCCCATGCTGATGTAGCTGGATGTGCCCACTTGAAATTGTTCTAACAAAGCAGATTTACTTGCCCCCTTATTATGAACGTTGCTGGCAGTGTTGGCATTAACATTGGCATTAGAATCATCTTCCATCGCATTCTCATTTGACTTGCCTCGAGGACTCCATTTCCACGATTTCGGATCGGGAGACAATCGGAATAAAATGCATTCACCGTCGCCATAAACTTGCGGAGATATCCTCCACGCTTGCGAAGCATAGCAACCAATGATAGTATTTGTGTCCGACGACGTCCCAGAAGTATGAGGAAGGAGAACCTCCGCCAATAGTACAGTGTGTTTAAATGATTTGACACGGTTGTAAAACATTTCCAATGTTCGCCCGTGCGTATTCGTCGAAAAGAGAAGTTGCAGTTTTGTCATCCGAAGTGACAGCGGAAGCCATGATGCGAGCGAAATCCTGTGCGAAGTTGGTTTGGCCAAAACAATTTCCGGTGGTTTTTTGGTGTATTCGCCCAACTCATCTCGGTCGTAATCAGGGTGAACAAAAGGTTCTGACAAGCCCAAGGGTCTGGCTGGTCCAGCATCGGACGTATCCAAGGAAGGATCGTTGAGTAATCGTTCTTCCTCCATTTTCACAATCACCGAAATAATGTTTCGTCGCGGAAATCTACGAGGTTGCTGCTGGCCATGAACCCCGTAGGCTTTCTTTACCAAAAAATCAAAATTGAAGCGTTCGTCGTGAGTCCAGGCTTTCAGTGCCTTCCAGACATCAAAATCGTCGTCGGTGCGAGATTCACTACTATCACTACCAGCTCTGGCGCTGCCGTTGTCAATTCCAGCAGAAGATGCACTTCTACTGCTGGTCAATATTTCACCTGTGCCATCAGCATTATTTGCTGCTGAACTTGATGAATGCTGATCCATTTTAAACAGGCATAACAAGGCCACACCAAATCGATAAATAACCTTTGCACCTTCCAGTGTGTAAATATCGAGGATGCGATAGACGCATTTTTGTGGAAGGATGGTTGTGAAAAAATCACGAAATAGTGGCGCCATTTCCGCGACCGTCCAAACGCCGTGCGCCTGATAAAAGGTCGCTGTTTGGGGGTGGAGTCGTTCCAAAATATCGAGAAAGGCATTGATCCATGCTGCGTACTCGCGTCGGCTGGGAAAAAGCACCCGCCAATGTTTGTTATGAACGAGGACATGCGTCCGCCAAGCAAAACAAACACGTACGTTAAACAACGTTGGTGGCCAACACGCAACACAAAAGAATCACACGCAACACACTACTAAGATACAGTACTTACTAAGTTGGAAAATACCACGTCGGTGCATGAGTCATTTCTCTTAGGGCGCAAAAGGCATACGATTCGCTCATGTGCGTCAGGAACAATTCACAGAGAGTTGGTAGAACCGGACTGTACTCAACTACTCCCAGCACCTGATCCAAAGCGATCATGACTCGTTTAATTTCTATTCGTACATTCTCTTGGTATTTTTCGGCATCATTACCAAAGAGAGGTGTAACCATATCTTGCCAGGTACTCTCTTCTTTGGGATCATCATCTTTGGTATTGGATAACACGCTTTTCAGTAGACTTTCGTAAGCCATATCTAATGCTCTCACTTTGGCTAGTGTTCGATATTCTTGACTGTAGGATGGAGGTTGATGTGGATGTACAGAACCAACAATATTTGAAAGCCAAACGGCGCACCGTAGGATAGGTGGAATACCTTTGCGAGTCATCTGATGATTTATTTTGTGGTTTTGTTGGATAGATGGTGCGTTGTTTGTTGGCAGCGGTAGAAGTAGAATAAAAACCACAAAGTATTGAGAATCCCATGTCAGCAAGGTCTGTCTGTACATAGGGGTCCACTAAGAATCACACTCAAACAAAAAAATCAAGAGCACTGCAGCACAACGTACCCCTTTCAAAAGTGCAAGATCTTCCGTACCCTCTTGTTTCCGCCATTTGACACCTCTCTCCTTCAGCAGAGGAGGTCGATCATTCCAGCCTGGTGACAGCAAAAGATCAATCTCGGTCCCATTCAACGTATCAATGGACGTGATGAACATCTCATTGAGGGCGGGAGGAGGACCATCCATTCTACTGACTTAATTGTTTGTTTGATGTCTTGGACCTTGTGCTAGTAGAGAGTGCTAGAGACCGACAAGTCTGGTGTGATAAAGACGTTGTTAACCGGATGATTAAAAACTGTAGTGGGCGGATCTTTTGACTTGAGATGTGAAGATGCAAATGAAAGAGAGCGAGGTTCTTAAAATTCTGGGTTCAGGCTTGATTTATTCTACTGTATGTTTATGTATGTCACGAATGTTTAGTCACGAGCCAGCACAAGACCACAAAAGACATAGAAAATAATATTGATAATAAGAATACCATGGTACCAGGTAGCTATCTACTACTCGACTAGTACGTGCTCTACTCGAGTACTAGCTAGTACTAGCTAGTAGTAGCTAGTATTCAGGTCAGTACACCAGATGATATTGTTATCATTGCTTCTGTGTAATCGCATAATCACTCCAGTATTTATTGAAGTATTATGAATAATCAGTCCTCAAAACAGCCTCCTTCTCTCTTGTAGGAAGCTCTGCGCACTTTTCTGTGGCGTCTCGGATGGGCTCTGCGCAGACTAGCAAAATGCTACCTGCTGCAGATTTTTGCTAGCAGAGCTCTACTCAGTTGCGGGAATGTCCACATCGTTCCACCAAAATATGTGCGCAAAAGAAATCCCTTTTTAACATGCTGACCAAAGTGTCGTTCCCCTGTCCTGTGGTCCTCTCTCTCTTCCACTCCCACTCCCATATATTAATTTATTCGTTTGCTTTCCAATTTTTAGAGTTTCGTACCAAACGTGATATTCCGGCCACAATCGAGGCCGAACAGAAAATAATGGGAGCGGCGTATTGCTTAAAAACTGTTGTTGTGTTGTCAAAATTGTCACCAACGAGTTGCAGAATTCCAAATCCTATAATAACTGTTGCAACACCCAGAGGCGATCCATCTTCTGGTGATTTAAAGTTTCGAGACTTTTTGTTTTTGATAGTGTTGTTATCCTTCGTTTTGGTGGAAGGACGTTGTTTTGCCAATGAAAGGGGCACCAGCGACACTGATGCACCTGTCGAAAGTGTTCTTGTCCTTGCCGATGAGACAGGCGATCGACTCGTTGTACTCGTATCACACAATTGCCTAATAGTATTGCGCAAGGTAAAGGCATCGCATTGCCGATTCGCTAGCAGCATTGTCATAGTCATAATGATGATCAAGACCAATGACCGACGACAACAAAATCTTCTTTTCAGTTGGATCATGGTTCCGGAATGAATTAATTTTTCAAGCAGAACAGAACAAACAGGTATAAAAATTCAAAACAGCTGTGAATTGATGATTGATGGTGTTGATTGTTGATTGTTGATTGTCGATGAGCAAATACAAGAAAGGAAGCAGCAACAGATCGAACTGCTAGTGGTTGTTTCGGGACCGGGAGCCGAACACAAAAAGACCGGGAGCCGAACGTAAAAACGTAAAAAGCTAGTGTGGAGACTAATGGATACCTGGTATATTAGAGTAAATATTATGGAGTAAAAGTAGTGGTTGTGTGTATATAAAGCAGGGTAGACAACACGACCTAATATAGAGTAAGGTCTAACTCACGAGTCCCATGATATCGCCCACTAGTAGTAGTAATGTGGACACAAGGTAAACTTCCATAGTCCACCTGGGCTAATTTGAAAAGACCGGGAGCCGAACGTAAAAAGACCGGGAGCCGAACGTAAAACACAAAAAAGACCGGGAGCCGAACGTAAAAAGACCAGGAGCCGAACGTAAAACACAAAAAAGACCGGGAGCCGAACGTAAAAAAGACCGGGAGCCGAACGTAAAATCCTCACTTTTTAGAATCTCTAAATTATTCCCTAACCCTACAGTACTGATTCATCACCAACCACACCATCTCAATCATCATCCACCTTATCTTTATTGTGATACGAAACAATTTTGTGATACGATGAGTTGGATACGATGAGTTCGATTCATTTTATTTCATTATTTTTTGGCTCCAGCTTTACTATAATAAGCATTCCAAAACACGACCAAAGCAGCCTTGAGAAGCTAATCTACACTACTTTATCGCAGAATTCTTTTCCTCCCAAATTGTCGTTCAAACGCTCGTCTCTCTCAATTCTCAATATTCGTTTCATTCATTTTCTTCTGGGGTCATGTCCATTTTTCTTCCTCCCGCTCAAACTCGTTTGGTTACGATTTGTGCTCACGTCGATCACGGAAAGACGACGTTGGCGGATAATCTGATCGAGCGCAATGGAATCATATCAGAACGTTTGGCGGGAACTATTCGGTATTTGGATTCGACGGAAGAAGAACAACGTCGGGGAATTACTATGCGTGCCTCGGCCATTGGCCTTAAACACAAATATGTTCCACCAGCTGCCAAGAAGGGAGCAGAACCACAAGAAATGATTATTCATTTGATGGATTCACCAGGTAAGTACGGATGAAAATGAAAAAGGTGAAAAAATTTAACATTCCTGTGACACTAACACACTCTCACATCTCTCTCTCTCTCTCTCTCTCTCTCTCTCTCTCTCTCTCTCTCTCTCTCTCTCTCTCAAATAGGTCACACAGACTTTAGCTCTGAAGTATCCTCGTCGTTACAGTGCTGTGATGGAGCTTTGCTGGTGGTAGATGCTGTAGAAGGAATGTGTGCACGCACCCATCAAGTGCTGCGAGAGGCACACGTCAATCAACTGGTTCCCATATTGGTTATTAATAAAGTGGATCGTTTGTGCACGGATTTATGTTTGACGTCGACCGAAGCTTATCTGAGACTGCGAAATCTAATTGAAAGCGTCAATGCCGCTTCCGCTGCCATGTTGACTTCGTCTCGGCATCATTCCATTCTAAAACAAGACGACTCCACCACCACCACCACCACCACCACCACCACCACCACCATGAACCCTACGACAGCTTGCAACAAGTCGGAAGAAGACGAGGAAAAAGAAGATGCCATGTGGACCTTTGAACCCATGAAACAAAATGTTATTTTTGCTAGTGCTCTGTATGGTTGGGGATTTACAATCCCGTCCTTGGCCAGGAGTCTCTTTCGGAGCAAGGTCCTACCGCTGAAACCCGTGGTGTTGCGCCAGTATCTGTTTGGAGACTTTAAATACAAAAACGATAAAGTCCTGAAATGGAAGACCGAGAACAACGATGAGATGCCACTCTTCGCAGAGTTTGTATTGCAACCATTGTGGGATATTTACGAAGGCGTTGCAGCCGCAACGTCGGCGCTTGGCTTGGCGAGTGATTTGTTTGCCGATGGCCGAGCCAACTTACTATCTTCGAGTACTGGAATTAACAACAGCAATAGCAAACAAAGCAATAATCCTAGCAGCAAAATCACCAGCACAACACCAGGAATGGATATGGTACTGCCAGCGTTGCAGTTGGGCGGAACGGGTAATCAAGTACCAAAGTCCCTGGAGGATATCCAAGCTGTATTGACACAGACGGGCTCAAGTACAGAAGAGAGTGTCTTGCGATCATTGTTAAGGCGGTATCGGCCATTAAGCGACGCTGTGTGCGATACCGTGGCAGAGGTTTGTCCATCTCCAGAAACAGCTGCCTCAACGGTCCGACCGAGAGCCTTGGCATTTGTCAGTCCTACAGAACCCACTCCCTACTTCTCCGAAATGCAACAAGCTGCTCGCGTTTGTGATCCGTCGCCAAATGGTCCGACTGTTGCATATGTGTGCAAATTTATGGGAGTCGATCGTCGTCACATACGTGATCCAGAGCTGGATGCTTTGCTCAAAACTGGAAGCAATAATGGCGATCAAGAAGAAGGCATCAATCTAATCTTAGGATTAGCTCGGGTATTATGCGGGACACTAAAAACCGGCTCTGAGTACTACGCTATGGGACCAAAGCACAAGGCTGGAGCTGTTGCACCCCGTAAAAAAGTTCGGTTGTATCTTCTCATGGGATCTGACTTTGTTCGGGTAGACGAAGTTCCGGCAGGTCACTTATGCGCTGTTTTCAATCTAGAAGACGTTCAATTAAAGACTGTCACACTTTGTGACCAGCCAGATGGCATGCCTTTGAGGGGATTCGATCGTGGAATTCGACCTTTGGTAAAGGTCAACGTAGAGCCGGTCGATGCAGAAGACACAGATGTTTTGGAAAGAGGTTTGCTCCAGCTGAGTTTGGCGGATGCAGCCGTGGAAGTTACTGCGACTGGAAAAGGCGAACGAATCTTAGCTTGTCTGGGAGAAATCCACTTGGAACAATCTCTCCTTGATCTGAAACAAGTTTACTGTCGCAAAAAGGACATTGAACTGCGCGTGTCGGATCCCATTGTCGAGTTTGCAGAGACCACAACTTGGTTCACAGAAAAGCAAGAGGATACCGATTATGAAGCATTCTTTGACGACCCATCGCCGCAAGTGCGACAGACATTCATTCCACCGTATAATGAAGAAGAAGGATTGGGGTACGCACGACATGGTAGAACTCGAGCTGTAGTGTCCGGTCGTTGCGCAGCCATTAGTCTGAGGGTCGTTCCACTGGCCTCGTCTGTTTACCGGGCTCTACAAGAAAAACATATCACAGCGGAAGACGGCGCGGAAGAATTGATACGGCTTGGCCGAGCACTTCAATGTTACGACAAAACGCTAGACGAAAATGGTTCAAATGTTCAGGCTGATGAAGTGCTTTCAATGCTACTCGATTCTCTTTGTTGCGTCGATACCAACGGCAATGTTTTGATTGAAAGCCGTAATTTAGCAAATGGATACACCGCGAAAGGAATAGAATCGGAGACTGGACAAATTTATATTCCGTCTATTTCTACCACCGCAGCGTCACCAGAAAATGAATATGACAAAGAACATACCAATGTCGAAACACAGAATGAAGATGGCATGGTTGTGAACAATTGCAGCGATGAATATGACGTAGTTCAAGAACGACTGCGGGCTCTAGGTTTTCGCGCGAAAGCGTCTAGTGAAGTCGACGTAAGCACATCAGCCGCAGACGCCGCGGCGCTGAAAATCTGGGAAAGTAATCGAAGCTCCGCCATTGCTGGCTTTCAAATTGCCGTTCGAGCTGGGCCCATTTGCGAGGAACCAGTCCGCAACGTCATGGCCATTGTGGAAGCGTTTGAAGTTGCTGTTGTCAAAAAGAAGTCTGCTGAAGGCGGCGAAGAAGTATACGAGAGTGCAAAATCCCTTAGCAGTGGCATGGTTATGTCTGCAATCCGCTCTGGTGTCCGGTGTTGCCTGTTGTAAGCTATAATATATTTATGTCCTGCTGAATTGCTATGTGCTAATATGAATCTGTGTGCCCCCCGTTGATATTTCTAACACGCAATATAATGCTTTTGAATGATGGGTTACAGAACAAGACCTGCTCGTTTGATTGAAGGTCATCTTCTGCTGACACTCCATTCAAGCATGACAGGCATGGGTCCTCTATTTGCTATTATTTCCAAACGCCGCGGAAAGATTGTCAAAGACGACATGGTTGATGGAACCGACCTGCTCATGATTGCTGCAACTTTGCCACAAGCCGAATCCTTTGGTCTTGCTCCGGAAGTCTTTCAAAAGAGCAGTGGACAAGTAACGGCTCCTGAACTCGTCTTCTCACACTACGCGACATTGGACGAAGACCCCTTTTGGATTCCCACTTCTTTGGAAGAACGTGAGGATTTTGGAGAAATTTTGACGAACGGAGATGTTTCAACCGGCATTGATAACAGTGCTTTGAATTTGATTCGTCAAGTACGAAAGCGAAAGGGCTTGCTCGTGGATTCTAATCGAACCGTAGTTGCAGCTGAGAAACAACGAACTCGAAAGCGCTAACCTGTCGTGATGCTACATCATAAAAATAGCTAGAATAGAAAAGTTTCGAACTAACAACCTTAAATGCACTTCAGCGGGAGAACGACGGCCGGAGTTACGGCTTCTCTTCTAAGCATCATCAAAATGTAGTCGCTCGTCATCTATTTATTTTAGGGCCAATCGAACGAGCCACTCATAGGGCTCATCTCGTTAATGTCAGGTGCGTTTGGAAGCATGTCCTGTGTCCTGATATCATTCGAGGCCTCTGAAGTCTCATCTGAAGCCATATCAAAAGGTCCTTCCCACATAGATTCTTCTTCCGCGATTTCTGGTCGCCCACCTCCAATATTACCATCGACAGGGACCTTTTCGTCACGATCCAAGCTGAGGTGCACATTCGTCGCTCGAGAAACCACAGCCATGTCACTGGAATTCTGCTTTGCCTTGTAACCTTGGTCAATAGCTTCCGTAGTGATTGAAGTATTGGCAAATCCACTTGCGATTTCGGGGTCTTCGTAGCAGCGAGCAAACGATTCAAAGGAGGCATCGGGAATGTCGCAAATTTTCTCCTCTTCAGCGGCCGGATGATACGAATTCTGGCGATTTCCGCGAGGGTAAGGCGTGTAGTAAGGCGTGACCATGGCACCGCCGGCTGCAGCTTCCGGGACATTATTGTCGGCATTGACGCGAAATGGTTGGGGAGTAAACCGGCGTCTGTGTCGACGATCATAATTGTTGCTGGGCTGCTCAAAATCGCCATGAATGTCAGGTAGCTGTTGCACGGGGAAAATATCAAGACTACGACATGAATGTTGCTGAGATTGCATGGCAAGTTGGACCAAACGAGGAGACATCGGAGGATACGCGTTATTGTATTGATTGTTTTTGTCAGAAGAACGAGCCGAATAAAAGATGGAAAACAGAAACAGCACAAAGACACCCGCGAACGAGGCTATGGCCATCGCAAAGGGAGCTTTCCATGGCTCGTCGTCGTTGAGTGAAGGTACCATGACGGTTACAACCGACACAGATACCTGAGTGGTAGGCTTGCTTGTCGGTGACAGAGACGGCATTTGATCCATGAGTATCGTCTTTTCAAGCGCGGGTGCATTGGGCGACATTGAGGGAGTCACATAATCTTGATCCAACTGACAGTACAAATCTCCTTCACCATCGACCACAGCAGCATTCGCGCCCGTACCATTGTAGTAAAAAGAAGAACATGATTTGCATTTTTCTTGTCCTGTCTCGTCTTGGTATGTTCCTGATAGACATGGCTTACAATCAGTAGTACCATTTTCATCCGCGAATGTTCCTGGAAGACACGGAGCACACTCGGCACTCCCGCTTTGGTTGGCAAATGTACCAGGAGAGCATGGTCGTAAGAGCGTCGATCCTTCCAAACTAAAGTAGCCAAGCTTGGTCACCGCTCGGCACTCTACCATTTCGGTTGTTTTGTTGTAGTCTTGAAAGATGGCCCAACATCCACCAGGACAAGCACGTGATAGATCGAAGTAGCCACAATTTGTTGTTGTCGTCGTGGTTGTACTTTCACTTTGGGCCTTTACGACTGCTGCGAAACAAAACAACGCCAGTAGTAGGCGAAGTAGAGTGAGGCGTACCTTGCTTGTCATTGTGAGAATCGACGATTGATTTACATTTACTTGTGAGACATCTTCGGTGAACTAGAACGTTTGTTTTGTTTTCGAGAAGAACGCTTGTTGCTTTTCTTTGAAAACCACGAGTCGTGTGTGATTCGTGATCTAGATTTTTTGTCATAATATTATTCCTTTCAAACGCTTTCACAACAGTGCGAAATCTACCAGTTATTAGAGTAGTAATTGTTAATTCTAGCAATATACTGTAAGATATAAGATATTACCATTCTTATTTACACACTCTACAAACATCACCACTGCCGCGTCTTTTCGTCTTGTATACAACGAAAAAGAAGCTATTTGATCGACCAATATTGTTGTAAACCATTATTATTCATTTACGTTGTTTATCATATATGTATCCTGTATTTCCTTCCGGACAAGACAGCTACAACATAGCTTTCTCCGTTTTGAACAATGCCACCGTATGACATTGAAAAAAGAACCCGTTACCACCATCACCACTTCATTCTAATATGATTCCTTCATCGTCATCATCACCATCACCACTAACAACCAACAAGGACATTACTCCTCCATGTCGGTGACGGTAACATCAGCCAGTGTAGCACGCTTCTTGTGGGGTTCAAACTTGGTATCCAAAACGGGTGTCGTTCCTGGTTTCATGTCCAATCGGGTGGAACGAGTAATTTTGGCTCGAAGAGGATCAATATTATTAGGTGTCAAAGATGGACGCTGATAATCAATATTACCATCGTTACGAATGACACAAATATCACAATTGGATCCCGATCCCAAATCATTAAAAATTCCAGCTTGAATGGCACGCTGGACCAAGGTAATGGCATCGGCTTCGTTCATGTCGGGAATCCAGGCCGATTCGAGGACACTAATTGCTGCCAAACTACCGCTGCCCATGGCTGTGTAGGCAAAACGCATCACAGATCCGTGAGGGTGAATGGCGTACAATTGAGCACCTTCGGCCTTGTCGACACCACCCAAAATCAATGCCGCACTGATATGTCCCTGGTAACGGAACAAGAGACGCGAAATGCGCGTTACGGCTGTTTTCAAACGCAACGAGGTAGAATGGGGCAAATGCATATCCATCTTGAGCAGTTCCAGCTGACTGGCCACCAACGCCGTGGTCTGGTCGGTATCGGCCGCTGTACCAGCACCACAGCAGTACATGTTGTCCGCGACGTAGTGGATCTTTTTACAATTCTTCTCCGCAACTTCTTCGCCGTTGGTGGCTCGCGTATCGGCACCCAAAACGACACCACCGTTGAAAACGATACCAGCAATGGTAGTACCCGTCGTCTTGGCCAATGGAGGATGATTGGGATATCCAGCATCGGTCGGCATCGTGTAAGAGGAGGGTGGAGCACCGGTGTCCTTTTGGTGCTTGCGCATGACGGCTGCATGTTCTCGGGCATTGGACCAAGCCTCCATCAATCGATCATTGCGACCAGTGAGATCAAAGTTGAAACCAGAAGGAGGAAGCTCTCCAATGCTTTCGGTCGGACGCGTTAGCTCTGACATCTTGCGTGTTTTTGTGTGTGTGTGTGTGTGTGTCTGTCTGTCTGTTTGTTCAATAGTGTTTGTGCTTGCTGGTGTAAATAGACACAGCAGGGCAGAGCTATCAATCTTTTGTATTGGTTGTTGTTGTTGTTGCGGTTGTTGTTGTTTGTTGTTTGTTGTCCAAGGAAGCAAGCGCGAGGAAGATCTTTCCTTCCTTCGAGATCACTGCGCTTCTTTTGGAGGACGTCTGCGATAGGAGGAGGGAAATAAAATTAGGGTTAGAGCTGAAATACAACAACACATGCAACAACAACAACATCATCACCATAGTACTACTAGACTAGAGTACTACGGTAGACTAGTACTAACTCATTTTGGCAAGAAAGTCCAGTACTACTCTAGAGTAGTAACACAAATTAAATACAGCACCCTCCAAGCCGACGACAGATCAAGCAAGTTCACAAGCATATTATTTACTCTACCCGAACCAACAATTAACACTCACTACTAGCTATCAAAACAGTATGAGTGCTCTTTTTGACTTTTCCAGTTTATTAACCGTTCTTCTTTTGATGATTTGTACATGTACTTATCTCCGAGAATACCGTCCCAAAATCTTTGATCCAACATTACCCGTTCAGGTTAGTACTGTATTACTACTGTTTTTGTTGTTATTGTTGTTGTTGCTCCTTCTTGGTATGCTCTCTCATCGCCAATTGTCACGCGGACGAACGCACGCACACACACACACACAAAACCAATAAACAAAACCAAATAAACAGTCTGATGGACAACCTCCACCAGGTCCCATACCTCTCAGCAAACGTTCCGGTGTGAGTGGATTCTTTTGGAAATTGAGTCGCATAGGCGAACGACTGTCACCTTGGGTAGGAGCCAGTTGTTTGCTAATGGGATTGCACGTTTTATTCTTTAAATAATAATAGTAATATTAATCATTATTATAATTATAATGCACAAAACATTCACAAGCAAGAGAGAATGAGAAAAGTATGGACACTTTCTTTTTTCAGGAAAAAGTAAAGTGATATAACTTTGAGAGATATCGAACAAAGCAATACGATGATCCATCTTCTTCGGAGTGTCGATTTCGGGAAAGGAAATCTTGTCTTTGGGATCCAGCTACTACGGTACTTCACATCAAGGGTGCATACACAATACACTGCTCAAGCCAAAAATAGAAATGATCAAGAAGTGACCCCGGGTTTATTCCGGTCGCCCGAAGCCAAAAATTTGCGTCTTATCCGTACACAATGGAAGCTTACAGGCAACATAGGTCCCACTAAATAATATTGTAACAACATATACTACGAATAGCTTTTTAATACAGTATTTAAATTTCGGTGCCTAGAGATCGTGTAGCACGTTCCACATGGTCTTGTTTCTATGGCGGCTTTTCCCCCTTCAAATTGTGCTTTGCTCAACTGGTACGCGTAGACTCGATTCGAGTAAGAGATAGTATGCTTCTTGATGGCGCACCATTCCAAGGAGTTACAGTGTCTACCCCTACAAAAAAAAACAAAAAAAACAGAGGAAAGAGGTGAGTGCCAACGTTGATATAAACAGGACTACCGATCCGCACAAAAACAAAATCTCATCGCCCGCACAATGGCAAGAAAACGAGAGCCGCATCGCGGCCCTGCATTCTCTTTTTTGCTTGTGGGGCTTCTTTTGTTCGTTCGTCTATCAGATATGGGTTGGTGATATGTCAAAATGACGATGGTCCTCAACGCTTTATTAGTTGGAACAGATTCGCGCGGCGATGCAGGGCCTCGCTCTTTTCAGAGTTTGACACCTACTCCTCCATTCGGAAAGCTCTGTTTCTTCACTTAGACGAACGTCCTTTGTCTTTTTTTTCGAGCTGTAGAGAGTTGCGAGGGTGCTCTTGGGCGGCTTGGCCAACGTACTACAGTAGCACAAGGACGCAAGAATTCAAACAGTCACCAAAAGGAAAAGATATGAACTCACCTGATTTATAGTAGCGTTAACTGCCGAGAGCTGTGGTATACCCTTGCTGTTGTGTGATACATGGAACGTATCTATTCATCGAGCATCGAAAGCTTCAGCATGATTGACGGCGCCATTCTCTGAAGCAAACAGCCAGTCAAGAGACTAAAACGTACAACTTCTTATTCCTCCATTGTGGCATCCTGTGCCTTCTTGTCATCGTCATCATCGTCGTCCGGCGGAGGAGCGGCCTTGATGTAAAGCACATTGTTGCACCGAATCAAAACTTCCCCCAAGAATCCAGCAAATTGACCATCCATGTATTCCTCAGTTCGTTCGAGATGTACATTCATGTAACTATCCACACTGGCCAAGTTTCCCTGATATTCCATACCCCACTTAAGCTTTACGCGGACTGTTTTTCCCGTTAAATCTGACAAGAAAGGTTTTGGATTAACAATAAATTGTGCCTGTTCGAGAAGGGGGGATCAAGGGTGGGCGAACAGTGAATAAACTAGTGAGCGAAAACCGAAAACTCCTTCCTCATGGAGATATTATGGAAGCTGAAACCTTCAAATTTTCAAACGCTTTCTGTGAACGAACCCATTTTTTGGATTCCATACTGTTTTCTATGCCACAAGCATAGATTGTGTTCCAATCGCATCCAATCGCATTCGGAGGCCAAATCCATATGGAATCCAAATGCATTGTAGATTGTAGGCCAAACAAGTGAAGGCAACAGATCTCCCAATACTCAAACATATTCATTGCTGACGCTATAAAAGCCGTAGCTTTCCGCTTTTCTCGTCAAGTCAACGTACCATGTTATCCGCAATCCGAACAATATAAGACTAGACTAGTGCTGGTCGCTGTTAATTCGTTTGGTTCTAATTACCCTGTTACGTTGTTGATTATTTTTTAGTTTGTTTCAGCAGAGTTAGCGGTCTCGACATGCTTGAGAGTATTTTTTACTAGACTTTACTACTACTACTCTAGAGGTCTACTAGTAGTTTTATTACTTCTCTTACTTTAGTACCCGTGTGGTTGGATCCAGTTCGCGCAGTATGCGCGTCACTGTGGATGACTGGTAGACGCATCCAGTCAGTCTGGACATACAATTTATAGCGCTACTAGTATGTTCCTATGTTATCACCATTCCCGGGATATGGAAAAATCCCGGGGCTGTGTATCCAATTTTCCGGGATATCCAAATCCCGGGCTTGTTTGACGATTTAGTGATCACCAATTCCAGGATGTTGAAAATACTGGGGATGTATTTCATGCTTATATTCAGAATGAATAGTTTAATGTTACATTGTATTTAGATGAATTAAATTAAAGTGGTTCAGCACCTACCTGTTAAATGCTAGCTTAAAAGGGCTTGACCATTTTATTTTAATACATTTTTAATACAATTGCGAATAAGTTTACAGTAGGTAAAACAGTACACTAGAATAAATACATTTATTCGAATGAATTAAATTAAAGGGGTTCAGCAGCTACCTGTTAAATGCTAGCTTAAAAGGGCTTGACCATTTTATTTTAATACAACTAGCAATATCGGTACGATTTACAAACCAAACAGCTTAACTACTAGTAATGAATTAAATTAAAGTGGTTCAGCAGCTACCTGTTAAATGCTAGCTTAAAAGGGCTTGACCATTTTATTTTAATACACGAATAGACTAATACG
>Ga0210036_1000312_pt1 | contig 58342 bp, 36 predicted proteins | sample CryGeymeta201515_FD_185469 | JGI IMG/M metagenome (GOLD analysis project Ga0210036, IMG submission 185469) | Groundwater microbial communities from Crystal Geyser aquifers in Utah, USA - Crystal Geyser metaG 2015-15 (SPAdes) (version 2) | ecosystem: Environmental > Aquatic > Deep subsurface >... | reverse complement strand
TAAATTGCCGAGTTTCTCCAAACCACCCTACCTAGCCAAACGTAGCCCTAGAGAGCTGGCATAGTCGAGAGAAGGCGGTAGTATGGCGAAGGTTCCATTTTTTTCTGTCGAGCACAACGGTTTTTCTCCAGCTATTGGCATTCTCTCCAATACCAGCATCATACTCAACACTCTTACGGTTCGGTATTTGGCATTATTCGTTCTCTGCTGCTCACCTGCTTACCAAGTAGGCTTCACTGAAGTGGTTCACCTTTGATTCATCCGCTTTGACTCTTTGTTTTATTCTCAAGAGAGTGGTCAGCGCGAAACGGAAGTACCTTCTCGGAGAGTGGCCTGTAAAAAATTGCACAGTTTGAGAGTAGGTCGGCTCCTGCTGAAGACATTGCTGACCTGACGATAATTGATTGTACCAATACCCGCGAGCGTCAATAGGATCACACGGGAATGTGCCTAGTATCATTGCGCTCGCGCAATGACTTGGACTCTTGCTTCCGAATTGGAAACATTGGCCAGAAATGCTGCTTCAGAATAATTCAGAATCTAACAAGTTTATTGGGCGCGCTCCATACACTGGATATTTTCTAAAATACTATAATATTATTTTGCTCTCAGTCGCCAGCAGGGTTGCGTTTTAAAGCTCCTCTAAAACCTCTGCAAGCAACTCAGAGGTGCACTTGCAGAATGAGTCACGATTAGTTTGTGACTGAAAGGAGAAAAAGTAAAAAAAATAGTGAAAATTCTTTTTCTTCGACCATGATACTACAGAACTACGTCAGCTGCTCAGCCTTGCTTGTATGCATACTTTCAACCCGAGTATATAATTATAAAATCCACGCAGAGAAAACGTTATGACAGAATTAAGCCCTCAGAAGCGACTGGAGACTGCGATAGCTGCAGCCCTTGATTCTAATAATGTAGCGATGGTTGATCCTCCCAATGTAGACGACATTCCAAATAATTATTTACCAGAATCATCCACATTGCACCGCCGTCTACCACGGCGTTTGCACATGGATGTATCCGATCCCTTGTCCCTCGGCGACCCGCGTGCTACCGAGATTTTGTCAGCAAACAGTACTGGTGGATCTATGCGATGGTTTGGACTGACGTTTATTTGTTTGCTCATGACGGCAGAATACTATTCGATTGATATCCCAGCAGCCCTGCACCATGATTTGAAGGAATACATGAACGGTCCGACATTCTCGGACCATGATGATGACAATAATAAATCATCGTCTAGCTTTGAATTCAAATTCAATCTACTGTACACAGTTTATTCTCTGCCCAATGTCGTATTACCATTGCTCGGAGGTTTCTTTGTGGATAGATTTGGGCCCACCAGTGTTATGATTGTGTGCGCCCTCTGCTTATGGTTGGGCCAGGGTCTCTTTACCGTCGGCATAGTCTTGGGGAAAGCATATGTGTGGCAAACAGCACTTTGCTTTCCGAGTGGTTTAAACCCAGTGAACGAGCATTTGCATTCGGTACACTACTGGCCGTTTCTCGATTAGGATCTGTATTGAACAACATCGTAAGCCCAAAGGTAGCACACATCTTTGCCACTGAATGGGCACTGTGGCTGGGGTTCTTGCTAAATACGGGAGGAGTCGTAGCAGCATGCTTCGTTCGGTATTTGGACTCGTTCCATCGAAAATCACTCGCAGGCAATATTCATGATACTACACCAGAATTCACAGAGCCTTTGCTACCTAATGGTACTAATATGGTTATTGAGGAGGAAGTGTTGGATTCAAATGACAGGGAAGACAACGGACATGTAGAAGAGGTCAACACTTTGGAATCGCACTACGACAACACCACAACGGAAGCATCAGGGTCTGTCGTGGACATCAAGGATTTTACTCGACTAGGACCCACCTTTTGGTTGCTTTGTATTTGCTGCATGGTAGTCTATGGCTGTGTCCAGCCGTTCAACAATGTTGCATCGGGAATTTTGTTGGAACGGAATTTCTTTCGTCAGCCCGCTGAGGATTGCATTTTGAAATTTCCACAGCAGTGCACGGCTGGTAGCTTGGTCAACAATACAGCAAATCCTGCTGTTGACATCATGGGAAAGTCTTGTCCTGGAGAAGCCTATTCTCCCATCCTACCTACGTTGCCCTTGGTCAATGTATCTTCTCAAAAGTATAAACCTCAGTTCGATACACGTGTGACTTGTGAAAAGTCATTTTGGGCTGACGATTGTACACAAGACTACTGTAGCGCACTTCGCAGAGCAACAGAAATGGCTGGCAGATTTATGTCGATTCCGTATGCTACTTCTGCCATTTTATCACCCCCCATCGGCACACTGGTGGACCGAGTCGGTCGTCGTGCAGCGTTAGCTTGTGGCACGTCTCTGACACTCATGGCGGTGCATCTAGTTCTTGCATTGGTACCTAGTAATGTTATTCTACTTTGGTTGCCCCTGTTAGGCCAAGGAGTCGCCTATGCACTCTTCTCAGCGGTTATTTGGCCCAGTGTGGGGATGGTCGTGGAAAGGAAAATGACAGGGACAGCCTATGGAATTATTCTGGCCATGCAAAATACCAGCCTGGCTTTGGTCCCGCTATTGGTTGCCACCATTTACAAGCACTCAGAACAAAGATACATTCCAAACGTGGAGCTTTTGTTCGTCGGTTGTGCGGCTTTCGGTAGCATAGCTGGAATGCTGTTGTTTATTCTGGATCGGCACAACGGGAATAGGTTGAGCCGGGTTGGAGCACAAGAGGACTGATATGGGTCTGCCAACTGACATGGCCGATTATTAAAGTTTTGATAGCTTCCTGGCGGCTCGAGCAAAGTACTCCAAAGCTGCCGTTGCTACTTGTTTACCTGATTGCTCCTGTACAAAATGGCCTGTATCTGGCAAGATCAAGGGAGCTGGACAACCTCGAATATTTGAAATAAGGCTGTGCATAAGTTTCGGCGGTATCACCCGGTCTCTTCCTCCCACGGCAGCGAAGGTCGACCCATTCCACTGATATTTCCAAAAATTCAGTGCCTCTCGTCCGATGGCATATCCATCTTGCTTGCTGGAGATTGGAACTAAAGTAGGAAAGATGTTGGCAGCTACTTTGTATGCCGGAGAAGGGAATGGGGCATTGTAAGCAGCGACTATCTCTTGCGGCAATTGTTTGCGACAAGTCAGGTTCACTAGTTCTCCCACGTTCCAGTCGTCGCTTGCTTGAGAATATTTATGCCACGCCGCAAAGCCGGATTGAGGATCTTTGGAGATCAAATCACGAGCCAATTCTGAAGACTCGGGTTCAATGGGCAACATTGTATTCATCACCAAGAGGCGATTGTATCGTGAGGGCCGTTCCAGAGGCAATGTGAGACCAAGAATCCCGCCCCAGTCCTGTACCACAAGTGTAATATTCTCAAGTGCAAGATGTTTGACGAGGGACAACAAGGCCGTGCGATGCATGGAGAAACTATAGTCCTCAGGCAAGGTTGGCTTGTCGGAACGTCCGAATCCAATAAGATCGACGCAGACAACGCGACCTGTAGTGACCAAAACAGGAATCATGTGTCGATATAGGTAAGACCACGTTGGATCACCATGTAAGCACAGGAATACCTCGTTGCTGCTGGCATCCTTTGCCGGAATATCGTAGTAGGCCATCCGAAGACCTTCCACAGCATTTTCAAGATACCTAGGTGAAAATGGGAAGTCCGGGATTTTGACGAAGCAAGACTCTGGAGTGCGGACAAAAGGGATTGTCATTGTGGTTCTACTCGAAAGCTCGTAGGCAAGCAAAAAGTAGCATAAAGGTTAATTTAATTGGATAAGAAGTATATGAATCGATATTAGTATTTATGCTCTATGCAAACAGGTAGACAAGAAGTTACAGTATTAGGTATTAGTTGCTGTTGCTGTTATGATCCACAAAAAAAAAAGAATCTGTTCTGGCAATGAATATGAAAGTGCTCAGCAGGGTTAATGTTAATCTTAATCTTAGTATCGCTTATACTCTAGCTAGTACGGAGTACCTCCTATGAAACTTACCAGTACTACTAGCTAGCGTCGAAAAGAGGTCCACCTAACAACTTATCTACTATGCAAAGGTAAGCATCTTGATGAAAACTATTGTATTAGAATACACATCATAAACAGCAAACTCAAAATGTCTCAGACAATCTGAGCATTCGCCGTTGGTCGCTTATTCTCAGCCCATTCCGACTCTTCGCCCATCATGTCTTCGGGGTTCCCTCCATCCAGAACAAGATCGACCAGATCCACCTCGTTGACATCCCTTTTACTTTTGCGGACACTTTCACCACGGTAAATGACACTTTTATCAGTGGTGGAATCGGTAGCATCTTCGTTGGCGTCGTCACTGTAGGACCCGGCGCGTGAAATGGCCAGAGTCTTGTCTGCTTCTTCGGAACGGAGTTTCTTGTTTTGAAAATCGCGGTAAAAGTAAAAAGCCGCGGGACAGCTAATTCCCAACAAAACCAATAGGACCCAAAATAAAGTCATGCTGCCGTTCGAATCATCCTCGCCGCTCTCTTCGCTAGTAATGCTGTTGCTGTTGCTGTTGCTGTTGCTGTTGCTGGAAGAGGTGCTGACATCGTCTATAATTTTGTGAGGGCCCTCCGTAGGTCGATCCGGATCCGTGTGGGTGGTAGCAATCTCTTTATGGGGAGCTTCTGTGACTCGCTCAGGATCGTTGTGCGTTCCATGCCAGATGGTTGTGATTGTGCTACTACTAGCGCCGCTGCCACTGCTGCTGCTGCTGCCACCGCTGCTACTACTACTAGTAGTAGTAGTAGTAGTACTGTCGGAATCCGATTCCGATGCAACCAAGGGAGTTCCATCACACGTCAGTTTCCAAAGACATGTGCGAACATCGTTGCAGGGTTCACACACACGGCACGCCAAGGGCTTGAGAGAATGATCTGATGAGTCCGTGGGAAAGGCATCACAGTACTTGGAAAAGATGGTGCCAGCATCAAAATCCTTGCGTCCACCATCGGAGCTGTCTGTTAAAATAGGAACGCCATTGATTTCGACTTGTGGCATCTCTCGGAATGTTCGCTCTCCTAGCAAATTTAAGTTCTTGTCCAGAGTTTCCGTTGCGACATCGTTGTCCAATTTATCCGCTTCCAGACACTTGTCAAGATTAAACGGAGGAGCGCCCACTTCGTCCATGGTGTTGAAGGAACACTGTGTAAAATTGGCATGAGAAAAGCAATCTTTACTTTCAAAGTTTTCCAAGTAATCGTAATAACTAACGGGTGATCCCCTTGTGTGGTAATGATGGATAAAACAAATTCGACGGTAAACTTCTTGGACGATATCCCTACCGTGTTTCCCACCAGGCAATTCATCGGGTCGCTGGGGAGCACAGTACCGTCCCTTGCGGATGCAGTGATTGTGACAGTGTTCTGTATCCACGTAGGTTTCTGGATGGGTGTCATTCTTGGCCGTGCGGCATCCGTATGTTACTCCATCGACCAAATAAAACGTGGAGTGTGGATTCAAAACAGGATTCAGTCGTGTAGCCATTCCCTTGAACAAGGGCCAAACTTTCTGATCCGATTCGGGAAAGGATGTAAAGATCCGCACCACGGGATTCTGTGAGTGGTTCTGAAGCGTAGCCAACTCTTGCTTTACCACCGACTGGCGATCTTCCGGCCATTCCACAAAGGTCGATTTCTTTTCGTTGCTGGACCAACCCTTCTGATCCTCACTTTCAGCCTCCGTGTGAACAATCGCAGTGGCTGCGAACAACAGTAGCACTTGCAATAGGAAATTCATGGTCGTTTAAAAATTAAATAATAATAGTTTGTTACTTCCTTGTAAGTTTTGTAAGTGATAATAATTAATTAATCTGAGTGGACTGTAACAAGAATCAGTAGTAGTCTACTACCATCCTCCTACTGGTAATAATAATATTATGGTGTTTTGCTTGCTTTGCGACTACCACTCGTAGGATGCTTTGACTCGTATCGAAAAGTTTTGGTGATACACATCATAGTGCTTCGTGGGGTCCGCGCGCTCTACACGACCCTAAAAATGTACGAAAATTCCATACCGGTTTCCTTTAGCGTGAATTATTTAGAGACAAGATATTCCACCCGGAATGACTGAAAACCGTATAAGCGTGCAAGGTTACTCTGGACAAGTGTGCTTTTATTTTCTGATAAAAATAGGGTTGGCGTTAAAATTAATTTTCTCAAAACTGAACAAAAAACAACACACATGATCGGCCACGTATTATGGTACTCGTCATAGAAACGACACAGTCAGATGCTAGATACTGCCTGTGCTTATTTCCTTCTTCTTCCTTCTCAGTTACCATAATCTGTATCAGATGCTGATTTGAGAGTAGAAGCAGTGTGAAGGAAAGAAACTTTGGTTGCCGTCATCAAACTCATTCATTTACTCATTATTTCCTATTTCGTATTCTTTCCTGACTCGGTTTGGCTACCAGGTACAACAGCTGATCTCACAACATTATCACAAATCACAGAACTACCTCGCTATTGAACTGTCTATATTTTGACGACATAAAAATCCTGCAGTACCTACCTACCTACTACTAGTAGTTGTATATCTTACATTATTATATCATACATTGATTGGATTCGACGGACCATGATGAAGATAGCAAAGAATTGTTTGGCCTTGGCGATATTGTTCGTTGCATCTCCCGCAACTGTCTCTGCCTTTATTCCTCAATCACTGTCATCCACACAACAACAGCATTTCGCTAGAGTATCCTTACAAGAATCGGGAAGACCGCAGTGGGATGGTGTCGCCGACAACGATGTTTCGTCATCAACACCGTCATCATCATCGTCGTCGTCATCATCGCCGTCTTCTTCTTCGTTTGCCACGGAAAGTGCCGGTGAAGCTACGATGCGGTTGGGCCTCAATTCGGCACCAACAGTGTGGACCGAATTTGGACGATTGGGTCAAGAAAACGAGGTTGTCAATTTGGGTCAAGGATTTCCCGATTGGTTGCCACCAGAATTTGCAGTGGAAGCGCTCGTGGAAGCCGCCCAAGACACGGCCAATTCACCTCACCAATATACACGACCGGCTGGTCATCCCAAGTTGGTCCATCAGCTAGCTCAACGATATTCTATTCACATGAGCCGAGACATTGAACCCATGACGGAGGTTGCCGTGACGGTTGGAGCGAGTCAAGCCTTGTATTTGTGCTTGCAAACACTGATCAAACCAGGTTAGTAGTAATAGTAGTATTTGGTGGTATTGTTACCAGTTACCAAACATTGTGGTGGCGAATGGATGTATTTTTGTGATCCTGTCTTATACGGTTGCTTTTACGTATTCTCAATTGGTTGTATCTTTGAATTTTTTTACAGGCGACGAAGTTATTTTGTTTGAACCATTCTTTGATCTTTACGTTAACCAAGTCAAGCTTGCAGGAGGAAAGCCCGTCTACGTTCCATTAACATTCAAGCCATACGACGAGGATAATGGTGATGATATCATAACAGGTGGAGAGTGGGTTTTAGAACCGGATGTGATCAAGAAATATGTCAATACCAATACCAAAGCCATTGTGCTCAATTCACCACACAATCCTACCGGAAAGATCTTTCGACGAGAAGAAATGGAATACATTGCCGAAGCGCTGGAATTTACGGGTCCGGATTGCGTTGTCATTTCGGACGAAGTTTACAAGTACATCGTGCATTCGCCACCCAAAGAGGTCGCCAACGGTGAGTCACCATTATGTAGAGGACACGTTCATTTTGCCTCTCTTCACGGAATGTGGGATCGGACCATTACTGTGTCGTCGGCAGGCAAGACATTTTCAGCCACGGGATGGCAAGTAGGTTGGTGCATCGGTCCCAGGCGACTGATATCACGGATTCATCAAATACTCCCGTACATTCAATTTTGTCCTTCCACCGTAACGCAAGAAGCACTGGCACGAGCGTTGCCAAAAGCAGATCTTCCCTACAAAGGACACGATTCCTACTACGACTTTTTGATGGACCGTTACACGCGGAAACGAGATTTATTGGCCAACGCTCTGACCGAGGCTGGATTTGCGGTACCCGATTTCAAGAAAACTCCGGGCGGTGGATTCTTCATTTTTGCAAGAATTGGAAAGGACATTGCGGATGCTATTCCCAAAGAGCGTATTAATGCTGCGAATGCGGCTGCGCCTGGTGGCGTGGCACGAAAAGATTGGGCGTTATGTCAGTGGATGGCGGAAGAAAAGGGCGTCTTGTGTATACCAGCGAGTCCTTTCTTCTCGCAGGAGTCCGCAGAAAATGGTGCGTCGGACAGTTTCGTACGCATTGCCTTTTGCAAGACGGACGATACCATCAAGTCCGCCGCAGAAGCCTTTCAAGTTATGAAATCTAGAATCATGGACGAACAAAGCTCAGGAAAGGATGCAATGGTCGTCGAACGATGAGACAATGCTATCGTAAATTAAGTGCTACATGCAGAACAATAGACTTACAATATAGATGGAATATTTTTTTTAAAGAATAGCCAACCATTTCTTGCTTTGATTCTAAAACAAAGGATCAAAAGTTAGTCGATAAAAGAGAACAGGCAAGAAAATAGTACGAGCAAGTGTATAGAAAGCGGATTTATTAGTTTTTGTCGGCCTTTACCGCGGCGGCAGTCTGCTTTCGAAGCGCTTTGTCGATTCTTGCCCTTTCCTTGCGATCTCGTATTTTACGTTCCTTAAATTTCTTCACCAAGTCGTCAAAACCAATTTCTGCCAGTTTCATCTTAGCCAGTCGAGCCGCTTTGGTCACTGGTCCCAACATTTTAACAGCTTCATCATCCGATACCACGGTGCACTTCTCCAGAGGACGCCCACTCAATCGTTCTGCAGCATGCACCAAAGCAACATCGTTCTCACCTACTAAGCTAATGGCGCGACCACGACGACCAGCTCGAGCTGTTCGCCCTACGCGATGAATATAATTGACTGTGTGACGCGGAAGCTCGGAGTTCAATACCAAGTCAACAGTGGGAATATCGAGTCCACGACTGGCTACATCGGTCGCAACCAAAACCCGAACTTGTTCCGACTTGAACTTTCCCAGGGCCGCTAAGCGCCGGTTCTGTGAGAGCAAAGAATGTAATGCAACATTGGCCACTCCGACTTCTTCCAGTATGCAAGATACCATCGCTGCTCGTTCACATGTGGACACGAAAACAATCGCCAGTCGAGCTTTCTGCAGACTCTCGTCCTCAAAATCGGTACGACTTTTTTCTGGTTTCTTACTATTGTATCCTCCTTTGCGTTCTCCTCGGTGACGATTGAGTGACTTTTCTCCTTCGGATCTCCCACCATTGATCATAAGCTTGCGAATAGCTGTCAGGAGATAGGCATCTCGAACTCGGGAAGGCATGAAAATGTATTCTTGAGTCAGTCCATCTGGAATTTTCGGTGTCAATGCCTCTGCAATGTCCATCTCTTCGTCATCTTCACTGTCAGCCTCAATATCATGGTCAAGTCTTTGCTTATTTTCTTCGTCTGTTTCTTTTTCTTCCTGAATCTTGGCCTTCTTCGCTGTTCCTTTTTTGCGGGTAGCATCGTCATCCCGAATCAAAAACTTTTTCAGCGGCAATCGTCCTTTTCCTCCACCAGCCAATTCTTCAACACTTTCCAGACTCCGGGTCATCGTAGCACTGAATAGGAGAGTTTGGCATTTGGAAACCCCGCTCGAGGTTTTGTTATTGCAGTGCAACAGCAATTCGGCCACGTCTCGTTCAAATCCACTGTTGCTCGCCAAGAGACGATCGGCCTCATCGAGTACTAAATATCGCAAATGTGACAGACGAGGCGGACAGGGACCGCGCAAAAGTTCCGCGAGTCTTCCCGGGGTGGCAATGCAAAAGTGGGGTCGCTTATCGAGAGCTGTCGATTGTTGAACACTGTCGAGACCTCCGACTACCAAAGCGGATTGAATATTGTAGGCACTTCCCAGTGCCAGTACCTGCTGATTTATTTGTTTGGCCAATTCTCGTGTCGGTGTCAAGACCACAGCATAGATTCCGTAGGGATCCAGCGACAGATGATGCAGAATGGGCAGAACAAAGGCCGCCGTCTTGCCTGACCCAGTCTTGGCCAAGGCCAGGACGTGCGCTCGTTGGTGAGCCATCAAGAAGGGAATGACCGTGCGTTGAACAGGGGTAGGTTTCTTGAATCCCAGGCTCTTGCATTTCCGCAAAAGTGGTTCTGCCAATCCGAGGTCTTCAAATTGAGTCAAGGAATCGAAATTGGATCGCTGGAATTTCGCCACCGTTGCCGGAAGAGGAGAGGTATCGTTGTCTTCTGGAGAGGCTTTCTCGGTCTCCTCGAGCATCTGTTCTTCGAGAGATACATCCTGCTGGGAGTCTTCGATTACCCTGGCGCGTTTTCGCTTCGACTTTCCGAATAGGCTGGACATGGTTTGCAACTTCAATTAAAAAGTGGCGAAGTAGGTGGGTTGATGATTGATGAATTTATGATGAAGGAACGAAGAATCAGTTCAGATGGAAGAAAAAAAATACTATGTTGTTGGTTATGAGAGGTACTCCGTTGAAGGCCAGACGTATGTATCGTATTAAGGCGCGCATTTGTTCTTCAAGGAGGCTACCTACCTAGAATAGCTGCATTAAGAGCGCATTCTTGTACGCCAAAGCCAGGTAAGTTAGGGGATGTTCTACATGACATGAAGACTTTTTGCTACTCAAATGATACGCAGCGAAGCTTTACAGTGATTCCCCTCTAACCCCCTCCCCGCGACCTTTCCCTCCACGAAACCTCTAAAAGTACATCCTCCGCGCAACCACAACTCTCATTTGGGTTGGACACTCCACCAATTGAAACCAGCATAGGCTTCATCCGGATATTCACGTTCATGGTGCTCCAAATTATGTAGGAAATTGAGCATTAGGAAGTATAAAGCGGCGACCACGATTTTGCTAATAGTATCAAACCCAAAAACAATGTACGCGGGCAGGGCAAACACGCCCACAAGGAGCAGGAACGACTTTGCTTTTGTAGCTGTCAAACGCGTTGTGGGAACCCTTTGATTATCCTCTTGAATATCAATTGCGACAGCTGCAGACGATGTTTCCACTTGCTTGGTAGGCTTGGCACCAATGCCTTCCCACGTCGCGGAAAAGAATTCATTGGGCGGCGATTCACGATCCAAACCTCCCCGTCCATTCAAGTCGGTTCCGTATGCTATCAACCAGAGCTGGCAGGTCTTAGAAAACGGACGTTCCAAGTCATTGGGTGAAACTTCGCCATCGTGCTTGTTGCGATGGAAAGGCCTTCCCAAGAACGCCACGCAGTCTTCCTTGTAGCGCTGGACCGACGCGAGGATATGGGTTCGCCAAACCAAGTCGATCGCGTACGTTGAAACCAACAACCAATCAAAATCGGTCGTGTGTACAAGTTGGAGGAACTTTGGATAGTTCACCACAGACTCTCGGAGCAAGATAGGATCGAGTGCCATGGAGTTGGAAACGTGAAACTCGCTGCCCGAAATCCTCCAAAGAAAAGTAGCTTGGCGTTTGGTCATAGCCACTATATCGAATCCAACAACAGTGCACTGTAAAGTATTGTCGCAATGGGTCTTGCCAGTGGCACAGTCGGTCTTCTTGGCACAAAAGAAGGCCTCACCAGGACAATGAAGTTCCCAAAGATGCATTGTATGAAAGGTCTCCTGGGAAGCACTTTTCTCGGAGAGAAATTGAAACGCCGCCAGAGAGCCGTTGATCTGTGTATTTACCATGGCATCGGCACCGAACGTCTTGTGAATGTAATCTTCGTAAAACTTTGTCTTCAAGCGGTGGCAATGCCAAATCCAAGCAACGTCGGCGGGTTGAAGACAAACCGCGTGATCCGTGGACGACATTCGCGCCAAAAGAGGCAACCAAAGTGTCAAATAGCGACGCATGGATTCTTGTGAGGTTTTTTCGAGTGTCACTCCAAGAGAATGGAGTTGACGCAAGAAGGTCACTTGATCGTGAACTTTTTCTTCGAGATCCGAACGGATGAAGCTTCTTGTTGTTGGTAACGACGCCGTCTTGTTCGTTGTTCTTGTTGTTACTGTTGTTGGAGACGAGGTGTTTACGTTTGTGGTGCTTCCGGGGAGAACAATCTGGGTCTTGATAATAGCATTGTCAGGGATCGTCATTGTTTTTAGTGTGAGAGGAGTGTGTTCTTGACATGATTGGATATTTATTATTATTGTCCTGTTCTTCTCGGAGGAAGATGAAATTTTTTATTTTTTTTGTGTCCTGCGATTTTTTAGACTTTGAAGATCAACCATCAGGGTTTAGGTTTAGCATTATAATAATATTATTATCATCACCATTCCACAAACGCAGCGAAAGCTAGGCCTCATCCTAGAGTAGTACTCGAGTAGAAGCTAGCTACACTATTTCAAAACAAACTGCAGTCAAAGAAATGAAAGCACAAACAAAAGTTTTCTTATTCGCTGATAAAACAAACCAAGGCGTGCTGCCATTTTCCACATTTACAATACTGTATGCATTGTTGCAACGTAAATCAATTCTTCCTTCTTTACTCGTGCCCCACCGCCTGCTCTTCAAACAAGGCGTCTTCAAACTCTTCTTCGGCTGCATTCAAAATTTCTCCATCATCGTTGACGACCAAAGCATCTTCGGCGGCCGCATAGAGTACCTTGAAGACTTTATCAATCAAGACATTGGAATCCTTCTCGTCATCGTCGTCAGCTTTTTCCTGGTACACCTGCAACATGACTTCAATATCTCGCAATTTTTGGAAATAGAAATCTCGTTCACGTTCAATGTCGACCACGCTTTGTTCCAATTCGACAACCTTTTGTTCCGTTTCGGCATTATGTTGTTGGAGTTCGGCATTCTTCTTTTCGAGAGCTTCGGTATCGACAGACTTTTTATTGTTCGTGGTAGGTTTGTTGGCACCTCCGCTATTGGGTCGTTCACGCAGAGGTCGACTGGTTGTCGTTCTTGGTTTCGTGGTGGTAGTAGTAGCATTAGAAGCGGTGGTTGAACGACTATTATTACTGGTAGAGGGAAGTGGCTTGGAATTGTAATTGGCAGCAGACTTGCCAAAAAAGGCGCCAGCCTTTTTTCCACCCTTGCCTTTGGCGCGCACGGCAACTGCATCGTAGTCGGGACGATGGATTCCCGATTGGTCGAAAAAGGCCTTGAGCCACTGACAAAATTCCAAGTTGTCTTGATACTTGGCTCGAATCAATTTCTCGACATCTACGTGACGTTTGACATGATTCTTGGTAAAGGCAATCTGAAGCAGCTTGTAATTTTGAATGTATTCATAATCACTCTTGGCTTCCCAATTGACACGTTGCATGGGAATGGAACCGGGGAAAATGTCTGAGCGAGCGAACGACCGGACGAGAGGAAAAAGGAAAATGAGGTAAGAGAAAGGTTGTTGTTGTGTTGTTGTAGAGTGAACGCAACAGTGTAGAAGAGGAGGTGCACTAACAAGAGCACCAATGACGACATTGACAACAACAACAATATAATAGTAAAAAACAATATCGTACAATCAGTGACTTGACAGGCTACAGCTCCTGAAGCCGTCTGTTCAATCTTGGTTAGATTGAGACCCAATAGGTTGTTAAAGAACTCCAACAGTTCTCGTCTGCCCGTGAAGTAGGCCTGCAAAAAGAATAGGCAATGAAATAAGAGAGCGGGAGAAAGAAATGATACATGAAAGTTAGAAAAGAATTACTACTTATCATGTCTTTGGAGGATTCCTTAAAGCAAGAAAGAAAGAAAGGGAAAGAAAGAAAGACATCAAACACGACAATCAGTCATTTGTCATTATTTGTACTTTGTACAAGTACTCACAGCGTCCATCATTCCGACGGCCGCATCAGCACTTTGAGCAGTCATGTTATGATATTGTTGTTGTTCTTTAGTTGAATTGATACACAGTAGTACCAAAAATATTGCGAGAGAGAGAGAGAGAGTTTTTGAGTGTGTCGCTTGGCAAGTGCTCTTGAATGACGAGATTCTGATTATTACCGAAACTGCATTTTTTCTCGTACTCTTGTTGTTGTCGTTGGTGTTTTTTTTTTCAATGTTTTTCCCAACGAACTTTCTAAAAGCAGCTGAATATGCCCGGGTGGGAGCATTTTGGTAACGCTAACCCTCAATGTTCAGGATCGGAGCCATGTTGCCGTTGTTTTCTTGGATATATTTTTGATTAGTATTACGGAGTATTATGGAACAGACACGATTACTCTACTACTAGTACGTAGAAGTTCACGGCGAGAGAGCCAAATCCAATGATTAGAAAAACTAGACTGGAGTAGTAAGAATACAGTACCAGGTGATAGTGGGGTCTACTAGAATTCAAGTATTACGTAGTAGACCTACTAGTAGACTAGCTAGTAGTAGTAAGTAGTAATGTAACGTAACGCTGTAATATGCATCGCATTCTTCTACTCTGGAGCACTTCGTTTTCTTCTTATAGCAACACGGCCAAGTTATAATACTAGACTATCATTATCAGACCGATCCCTTCTGTAATACGAATACGACACTGATTTTTACCTTCGGGAAAGAGGGGCTGACTTGAAACTTGAAAGCAAGAGGATAGAGGATACTGCACGTTGAACGTACTATTTTTTTATATACAATGAGCAACAACAACAACAACAGCAATGATCACCATCGACTGAATTACAATGCCGCCTCCGCCTCGGCCGTCGCCGCCGCCGCCGCTGACGTCAAAAATGACGACGATGACGCTGACGACGATATTGCTATTATTGTCGACAATGAACAGTCGGCCAGCAAAACTTTTCCTGAAATGGTCTTCGAAATGGTATCTCGGGAAGCAGCAAATCCCAACAACGATCACTTTCAATGGGAACAACAACAACAAGTACAAGCACAAGAGAGCATCAAAACCGACACTGATACTGACACCGACAATGATAATGACAACGACAACGATGACAATTATAGTGGAGGGAAGGAACAAAGTGGTCAAGCCTTTTCGATTCGGACGAATTATGGTAACAGTAATGATGATTCATCCGCTGCCGTATTAACAAGCACTGTAAAAAAGTATTTGAAACGTAAGTACTACCCGAGGAGTAATAGTTACGTACATTGTAGTATATGCATTATATATGGTCTGCGCGATGCAGAAACAAGTCTAAAACCCAAACGTTGTCGTTTTTTGGGGGGAACGTTCTATTTTATTGCAGATGATATGGATACCTTTCATCGTCGATTGATCAAATATGGTTGGGAGGCGATGCCATCTAGAAGGTACGTTAGTCTGATCTGTACGAGCATGTAAATTAGTGTTTTGTTTGCTTGATGCAGATTCTATACAGGTTGCTTTTATTTCTCATTTTCTTCGACTCTCACTATTTTTTGATTTTTTTTGTCGATTTTTGAATTGTAGCTGTCCTGGAACACACACGGCTTATTATCATCCATTCTTTCATAAAGATCGGTTGAAAGCCAAATTATATTCCATCAAGCGCGGCGATTTCAACAACAACAAGAAGCGACCTGCTACTGCTGCTGGTGTCGTCTATAGCCCGAATCGACGACAAAACCCTCCCAGTCGTCGTAAGACACAACACTTTCAATCTCTACCGCCCCAACATATCGATGGAGCGGTAACGGCAAAACTAGAGAGTGCAACAAAGGAAGAGGATCGAGATCTTACACAACACCAGCAACAACAAGAAAATGCTGGAAACAACATGGCAAGGGCGACAGTAGCGGCGGCGGCTGCAGCAGCAGCAGTGACGAATCCACCGGTTATTTGCATCGATGACGATAGTAGTAGCAGTAGTGATCTCGAACTCGTCATGATAAAACCGGCTCTTGCTAACCCACTCCAAGCGGTATCGGCGTCGCGTGCCCAGGATGTCCCATTAGCAGCAGCAGCAGCGGCACCTGCTGCTGCCTTCCAAGCACCCGCTAAAATCGCAGTCCAACCAGCTGGTCAGACAACGTATCAGGAAATGCCTGTTTTAGCTGCGAGGTCATCGCTAGCAGTTTCCAATGCTACTCAAAAGCCAACAGCAGTTTCCACTGCCGCTCGAAAGCCGCGTCCCGTCGAGGACAAATTTTCTCCACACTATCCTTCACCGGCATCTTTACACGCTGCACATGACGCCTTGTTAAAACTCCATGTTGGTACAATAATGGAAGACAGCCAGACTTCCGCAAATGATCAAGCGAATTTGACACTCGAACATTACAGTACGATGATATCAACTCTTTGGGATACAATTCAAAGGGACAGCAATGAAAAAAGGCAGGAGAATGCGAATCGTCTTTTCCAAGAAAAACGGAAAGGTGTTTTCAATCAAACTTGGCATAAACCCTCAGTTCTATCCAAGGAGCGTATCTTCCATAATCGCATCGTCACCACCAAAGTAGATGCTGAGCCAGTGCACATGCACCCACGAGGAACCACCTTTGTGTATTTTTCTTTTTCTTCGAAACAAAAACAAAAGGCTGCTCTTCCAGCAATTTGCTTGGAAGGAACGGAGAAGCAGCAACCAAGGCACAATGCCCCAGTGACCATCCGTAGGTGGCGAGCAGCCGAGGATCAGGCAGAATTGGAGTTTGTGCCATACTTTTCTAATATTGAAACCGCAGATGAAAACGAAGTCGATCTTAGAAAAATTTATTCGACAAAGAATCGGGAGAAACGACTGCGTCGTGGAGCAAGTTACGAAGAAGAAGAAATGAATGAAAAGATTGATTCCTTGTTGGATGCCGTATGTCGCAAATTATGGCAGCCAAGCTGCGAGGGAAAGTTTCAAACAGCCAATTTGGAGGTAGTGCGAGAAACTCTACTCTTTACAATTTGGAAAGTGATCGGTTGTGAATTTTGTTGGCTGGAAGAGAGGTACGGTTTTTTTCTGACAGCATGTCTTCCTCCAAGGAATGTTGAGTTTGCTGACAATAACTTCAAAGAGCTCTTCTGCAATCGCTGCTTGATATACAACTGCGATATTCATGGGGTGGTAGAGAAACCAAGTTCTCAACTGCAATATGAGAAGGCACACAGACGAATGAATGGAAGCTATTGGAAAGATGCAGAATTGACTCCACTAGTGACTTCAAGCGTCACTGGGCAGCTGATAACGCCAAAAATTTATCCGCAGGAACTTTCAGACGAGCAAAAGGCTCTTTGCTCGAAGCTGTTTCGAGCGTTTGAAGGAAGTGCTACCAAGATTGCCTCAGCTCTTGATGTTCCCGTTGCATTGGTCACGGACTTCATTACAGCCGAGGGATTGCAGCTGCCTGAGATTTCAGTCGATAACAACGCTGCAAAGATAAAAGGGCGCAAATCGAAAAACTACCTTTACCACTCTATGAAGCATTATAAAAGAGAATGGGTCGACAACATTGCCAATGCCAAGAACCATACATGGTGTGAGCCCTGCGCACACGATGATCCATGTTCCGAGGAAGTCTGCTCCTGTGTGCAGGGAAGTCTATTTTGTAATAAAAACTGTGGACACGCTGAACGCAGCCGCAATTTTTTCCGTGGCTGCGCCTGCACAACCGATTGTACAGCAGCCAGTTGCCCTTGTCGTAAATCTAACAGAGAGTGTGACCCTGATCTCTGTAAGACCTGTGGCGCTTGTACTGATCCACCGGGGTACCACGAAGTGTCATCACAGAAGTGCGCGAATGACAATATGAGCATGAGGCGGCATAGGAGACTGTTGGTGGGAATATCTACGATTCCCAATGCTGGATGGGGCCTTTTTACGATGCATCCTTTGACAAAAGGAGATTTTATCCATGAATATATGGGTGAATTGATTACTGAGCATGAAGCCGATCGAAGGGGAAATCTGTACGACAAGAATGGATGCACTTATTTGTTCGAGCAGAGCGATGAATTTGTTGTTGATGGGATGAATAAGGCAAATAAAGTAAGATTTGCCAACCACAGCTCAGAACCAAATGTTGAAGCTCGAAAAATGTTTGTCAATGGAGATATTCGGATTGGATATTTTGCAAACTGGAATATTCCAGCCCAGGCAGAGGTAAATGACAAATTTTGTACGACATGCGGTGCCATTATCATCGTGCGAAGCCCCCCTCATTTTTCATCTTCTTTGTGTATGCCATGATAGTTGTTCATTGACTACAGGGATACCAAATTCAAAGGAAACTTCGTTTCTAGTGATCAGCCAACGCCTGTGGCAAAGAAGAGAAGAGCTGCGAAGAAGGGCACCAGCCGTCCCAAGTAAGGAACCTTGACATCAGTAACAGCTTCATCCAATGATGCTGGTAACACTGCTTGTGTTTGAGTAGGATGCCCGAACAGTAGGAAGTTCCACATTTGCCATGCTCTTACTTTACAGTCATCCATACTATATGAGTTCCCACTGCACGGGAAGTGGCGGAAATGAATTGATATGAGTGTCCTACTGTCCTGAAATCACTTGTGCCTGCAATCCACCAAAACAACCAAGCCGGTTGGTAAAAGAACTTCTCATCATCACCACAAGCTTTTGCTAATGAGCACACAACATCGTCAGTCAAGGTACTACAGCTAGAGTAGCTACTAGTACTACCGTAGCTAGTAGTTGATAACACTAACCTTCAACAAATTCATTTGAATGCGAATGCGTCATTCGTGTGTGACGAATAAGAAAAGTCTGACAAGTTTGCATTATTAGTAATTATTACTACGGTACTACTCTAGCTAGTCTCTAGTACTCTAGTAGCTACAGTAGTAGCAAGGGTCTAGTAGTCTAGTAGGTCTACCTGGTAGTCTAGTAGTACTTTTTGGTTGTGTCTTGCAATAAAACAAAACCAGATTACTTCTCCACTTCCTATCAAAATGAACGCACCGTCCTCTTTGCGTCCTCGCTTCCTCTTGTACTACTTGATTCTTCTTCAACAGTGCAAATACAGCCATGCCTTTGCGCCTCCAGCCTTGTGCAGATCCTCTTCACCATATACCGCAATAAAAGTGACGGCTCAAAGTGACCAAGAAGAAATTCAAAATCTCCTGGAACGTGCTAAAAAATTGCGACAAGAAGCGGATGCTGCAGAGATTCAGTTACGAACGGAGCACCCACCTGATGCTGTTGCCAGTCGATTAAATGTCGTTGGGGAACTCTCGGATGTTACCTACAGCACTCTCGATGATTCAATTTGGAAAGTAAAATACCGGTTTGCAGAGGAAGCAATAAACCGGGACGAGAATGACGATGATGACGCGACTTTGGACTTTTATCGTGGTGAAATCACTCTCAAGTTTCGTTCAGATGGATACACGGAAATTGTTAATACGGGAGAAGGAAGCCAGCTTGAAATTGAAAAGGTTTGGGGATGGGATCAAGAATTGGATGCAGAAGATAACGAAAAACGATATCTCCTATTTTCCATGGATGCAAAAACTCCTACGAAAAAGGAGCGCTTTTACTTTCAGGCAGAGATCCAAAAAATACAGGATAAGATCAAGCTGGTAGATGGAACTGTGACTATCAAGGAAGATTTGGCCAAGACCAAGAAAGTCATGAATTTTGGATTCTTTTCTCCCAAGGGTATCCTCGCGCAATTTCGAAATGTTGGAAGCTTCGTTGCGAAACCAACACGGTAAATATGCAGCATCGCATTTTGATCCAACGAACCCTGCAGAATTTATATCGAAGAAGATGCATTGACTGCCGGCATGTCAAATGCCCGTCAACACAAAAGAGGCTCCTTCAAGCACTTCATGATATTTAGCAGATTACTACACGTCAAAAGAAAATTGGTTGCAAGACCAACGGAGACTCCATATTAGCTAAAAACAATACTCAATACAGAGTGTGCGAGTCGCTACAACGGCATGCCATTACTTGAATTAATTTAATATCATTTCTTGTACATTTTGTAGACTACAAAAGCGCAGATTACAAAGAGAACACCCGCAAGAACCGCAGTACCGGCAAACGAAGCATACAACGTAGCAGCATTCTCAGCCTCGTTTACAACAAGACTGAAAGTTTCGACCACTCGAGATTCCCCCTCGAGGCTTGTGGCTACCAAGACAACGTTGTCTTCAGGAGGGCCTTGATACACTTGAATGGTACCGGCGCCAACCGTTTCAGTAAAGGGCATACGCCCAAGAGCATGAGTAACAATAAGCATGAAAGTTTGCGTAGTACTGTCTAGGGAGACCAAGGGAATCTTTTCAATAATATTTTGAAAGGCTTGTGGTTGCTTTTCTTGTGTAGAACCGTAGGCGATGACTGTGCGCTTCGTGTAAGCCATGCGTTCGTTTCCCCAACTCTCAAGTTCCAGCGACAATATCACCCAATCCAGTTGCATTGAAGTGAGTTGATGTGGAATGGATAATGACAAGAAGAGGGAGTCCTTCTCAGCAACTAAGCCGATGGATATTATGGCCTTGTTCAAACCAGTAAGAAACTTGGGCTGTTGGTTGATATCTACTTCCAGGAAGTTCTTTAGGGAACCAACAGCAATCCTGGTGGTGCCCGCGAACGCCTCGTTAGAGGGGCCCAGGACAGTCAGGCAGTAAAGACCGCCGTCTTGAACGGCAAGGCTTTCTGTGAGGCTGCCACCCGAACTGGAGGGATGACCTGGTATTGCCATAGCAACAATTGAGTCAGCTTCAGCCAAGTCCAAACGCGTCAGCTGAAAGCCATATTCAGCCATTTTCGCGTCCTCGCCGTCGATCTTAATCAATACAGGGACAGCAGCGTCTTTCCCTTCCAACACAAATACATGGTTCCGCCTTGATTGAAAACTTCCATCACCAGCAACAACAGCGGGACCATTCAGGTTGTCTTCAAGGAGGATTTCGTAAGCAACACTGGTTGACTGCTGGTGAATGCCATCGCCAAAGCTGTCGACGATCGATAAAGTGTAGATGCCGGGCGACAAGACATGATTTTCCACCACAACCGTATTTTCGTTGCCGTAGCTTCCTGGGGGGACGTTTACAATGCTTCGTCCATCAGCGTCGACAATAGAATAACCAGTCTGCTCTGGAAAGGAATCCAAATATACGATTGCTCGAATCACAACTTCTCCCATTGGCAGGATTGATGCTGGTATTATATTCCCTGTCTGCAGCGTCTCCGATTGTTGGCCCAAATCCTGGACAATGTTGAAGGAATAAACTTCTCTCGCTGCCAAAGTGAAGGAACTAGCCGTGATCACCACACCCTGTGCTGGATCACCTCTGTACAATGTGTACCCGGTATTGTCGAGTCGCCCCTGCCACTGGCAACAAAGTCCATCGCCAAACGCATCAATCACAACCAGCGAATAATGCTGCAATGATTTTGTACCCAGAGCAGGTAACATAATTTTCTCCCTCACAATTTCATTCGTACGTCCTGCATAGAAACCTGGAGAGCGATAGAAAACAACATCACTCGCTCGTTTCTCTACAGCAACCGCTCCCACGAGCGTGTCCGCACGAAGTTGAAACCCAATCTCTTCAGGATACAAATCCATTTTCATTTCAAGCGTAACAAATTCATTCCCGTTGTCAGGTGTAGATTGGGGAGAAAGGGAATCTGTGGCGTCCTGTATTGAGGCCAAAAAGACAAAATGAGAAGAAGAAGACACACTTGATCCATCGTAGTCGTATATTGGAGCACCAGAGTTGCCATCTATTGGGTGTTTATCGAGAAAGAGGCGCACTCTGCCTTTCATGCCATTCGCTTTTGCATCCAAAAGAGTGAATCGATACAATTCATCCTCTTCCAGATCGACGGATAGTGTAATTTCTTGCGAAGGAAGGATATAAGAACCCGGGGGTCTACTTGCTACTACCTCTGTTTGAAAACCAACTCGTTCCAAGATCCAACCAGTTTCAGAGGGGTTAGAGTCAAGTTGCAAAGTTATTCCCAGTGATAGAATTCCCACCTGACTCTGTAAGGATGTCATTATTTCGTTCTCATCTTCCGCCTGGACGTCGCTATCCATAGCAGGTATTTCAAAGACATGTCGTGCCATTGCGCCGAAATTTCCTTTCCCGAACAAGAGCAGTCTCTTTCCTTTTCCAGCGTATCCTGCTGCCGTAAACATGTAATTCCCGGAAGATAGTCCATCTCGGTAACTGTCTTCAATGAGAAAGGAATATTCCTTGCCGGGTTGCAGAAAGAAGGTTCTTGTCGCTCTCGTTCTTCCATCAGCATACGTGCCAAAGGGAACCGTGACAAGCATATCATCATCACTTTCTCCCTTGAGCGTCCATCCAATTTCGGAAGCATACCCATCAAAAAGAATCTTGAGCGTCACTGGTACAACTCCTTGCGACAACACTGATGGCAATATTGAATGGACGAAGATTCCTGAGTTTGTTCGGCTACATCATTGACTGCACCATGACTCTGTACAGCATGGCATTTAAAAGCCGCTGGAGGTGCCACCGACAGAGAACTGTCAGCATCAGTTATACCGTTACGAACAGATCGCTGACAAACATGTCGAGCAATCCAATCCCAAAAGTAGCTAACTCTTGCGTACACTCCCGGAAAGTCGGGATGAGCACAACGGTATCCCCACGATGTTACTCCCAGTTGCACATCTTGTCCGACCACATCTCCCTGTTGAAGAATCAAAGCAGAACCACTATCACCCTGACAAGCATCTACACCATGTCCCAAAGCACACATCATATCATCTTTTATTTTCCCAACGTAGGTCTCATCAATACCATTCGATGTGGACTGTTCACAAATGCTGTTGGGAACGTGATATACCATCCCAATTTGAAGGGTCGGAGATGAAGTTGATGATGCCAACATGGATCCACCTATTTGCGTTACTCCGAATCCTAAAATATGTAGCAGTTGTTGATTATTATTATTGTTATTGTTCTTGTTATCGTTGTTGCTGTTATTCTCTTTTGGAATGTTTGGATCTCGATTTAATGAAAGGACGGGAAACCGAGACGGTCCCGACAAGATCAAGAGCATGATATCGTACTGTAATTCGTTGATCCGATAATTGGGATGCATTATTTGATCAATGATATCGAATCGCTCGTCATTGTTGTTGTTGGTATGCTCATCATTGTTGTCGTATCGTCCAGCAGCAGAACCACCACCACCGCCGCCAACGTGAACAGTTCTTAATCGTGATTGTGCACAATGTGCTGCTGTCAGTACAATGGAAGGAGCAATGAGTGTTCCACCACAAACGGGTGCCATAAATTCACTGCTGCCTTCTGTAAAAATGGAAACCATGTACGGATATCGTCCCACTTTGGCCTTGGTACCTCCAATTATTTTGGAATGAATCAAATCATAATGATCGTCGGGATTACTATTACTAGCACTAGTACTAGTACTACTGCTATTCTTGTTGTTGCTTGTGTTGTTGTTGTGATACTCATGTCGATCCTTCCAAATGTTGGATCCTTCTTGTTGTTCGTTCTTCGTGTTGCTTGTATTAGTGGTAGAGGTGGTACTGCGAAGAGACGATTGTATGTTTCGTGCGACGTTATCGGACGAATTCCTGCCGTGAAAGACGTTGGTAGCAGTAATTGTAGTTGTAGTTGTAGTTGTGTGATCATCCTTCTCTGCAATAGCTGTCGTTGCTGTCGCTGTCGGTGTCGCTGTCTTCGACAAGACCAGGACGAGGAAGAGGAGGCCAAGGAAGAAACTTTCTCCTCCTTTTATGTTTTTCATCACAGCAATTATTAGCGTAGATTTTTAAAGTTTACTCGATGTGTCGATGCATCAAGAGAGTCTTTCGGTGCCGCGATGTTTTAGCAGCAAGCTGAATGTAGTCGTTGTTGTTCTTGTTGATTTACAGTATGCATGTATACATGTATGCAGTTTGCATGCATGTATGCTTGTGATGTTGATGACCTGTGACTTCAAAAAAAAAGGAAGATGAATTCTGCGAGAGAGATTCTACAGTACCTTATACTCACTTTAACCCTAAATTACTGGACTAAATTGGCGGGACCTATTCGAATTACTCTGCCTCCAACTAGTAGTATGGTACTCGCGTAAGTACTGGTAGTCAGTCTACAACAACAACATACCGGTAATACGCACACGCTCCCTCATCGATCATCGACCAACACTCATTTTTTTTGGAAACGAAGGAATGAAAAAATAATTGGAGGTTGGAGTATTGATGTTCCTCTCCGCTCTCCGCTCTCCGCTCTCCGCATAAATCTTAAATAACATGATAGGACGGGACAAACAAAAAATTGGCGTCTTGTCTTGCGCTCTTTTACTCAGTTTCATTTTCTTTGATACAATCAAAGCCCTATCGCAACCGTCGTCTCTTCAGATTCACGACAATACCAACGATTCATTACAGCAACTAAGACTACTTCCAACCGATGATGATATAGAAGGAGCATCTTTGTCTCCTTTACAACAGCAACATCATCATCCACAGGAACAACATCAGCGCCACCACCATTACCACCACTATTATATTGCCTTGTACAAGCCAGCTTTGACATTGTGCAATTTTAGTAATGATCGAGAATGTGCGCAACGTAAACATCGAACTGTTCGATCAACTCTTTCATCCTTAAATCTCCCGTTTTTATCCGCCGCCGCTGCTGCTGCCGCTGCTGCTGTTGATACAGTTCCACCACCAGAAGAACAAGCAAGTATTACTGCAACATCTACTACTAGTACTATTAGTTGTAATTGGCACACGTGTGGTCGATTGGATCGAGATTCGGAAGGTCTGTTGCTCTTGACGACCGATGGAGCCTTCACCAGTCGTATTTGCGAACCGGAACCATCATTGTTTAAAAAAAAGGACCACGACAACGACGACGAGACAGTGATGACGAGAATGCCAAAAATTAGCAAACGGTATGTAGCTCGCGTTGAAGGAGTACCCAACCATAGTGCTCTCGAACAAATGCGACAAGGAGGATTGATGATCCGAGGAGCACTAACTCGTCCACCCGTTTCCGTAAAGCTACTGTTGTTGGACGAGAAGCGTGACTCCCAACACGAACAAGACGACCACGACCACGACCACGAACAAGACGACCACGAACACACTGCTACTACTACTACTACTTTACTATCAAGTCTACCCCCAGCAGTACACAGCATGAAGGATCGACAGGGATCGTACAGCTGGGTAGAAATCATATTGGCAGAAGGGCGTAATCGACAAGTTCGACGTATTACAGCCAATGCTGGACATCCTACCATACGGCTCGTTCGTACGTCGATTGGTACCTTGGAATTGGGAGATTGTGACTTGTTCGAACCGGGACGATGGTGTTATATTACCAAGGAACAAGTCCTGGGAGTGCGGGATAGATAGACTATAATAAAATAGGGTGACAAGACCACTCAGACTCCGTGCGTTGATCTGCTTTTTCAGTAGTCTAAGAGCACCCACTAACTTTTCTCGACTAGTATTATTTGCGCAGCATTTTTTTGCTTTGAGAGAATACTGCTTTATTGAGTTAGGGTTAAATAAAACAAATGCAACATAAATTAATTTGCAGCCTTTCGTTGCTTTTATTATTAATCATATCCAGAAAACTGATTGAGATTATTGTGTCAAGCTATCATTCACGACTTTCTTCATGACTTCATGCGTCGCAAAATCTTTAAGGGCCGACTTTGCTACTTGATAGGCCATGGCGCTGCCTGCCGTTACTCTAAGGCGCCCCCATCGACTGCCAAGTTGCCTTGTCCATAGAGACCCCAGGAGGTATATTCTGGTCCTCGTCCTGTTGCTTGGTGGAGGATTGCTATGGTTTATGGGCAGGGAAGATGTCATAATTGCAACGAGCAAACCTGTCTCTTTTGTTCGACCTCCACAACTACTGTCGACACCGCAAAAGCAAGCTCCATCGTTTGACATGTCCCAGCCGCAATTTTTCGAGAGAAAACCTTCCTCGTTGATGCAACGCAAATCTCCACCGCCGCCATTTTTGTCATTGGCAGACTTAACCCAGACAGACGATGCAGAAAGAGAAGAAGAGGCCTGCAAAACCAAGGCATTTGTTTATCTTGCGGATATAACATCTTCGACGGACGCTTCTCGTCATTCAAAAATCCCTCCCATAATCCATCAAACGTCCAAATCAAGATGCCTCACAAAACTGTTTGCGAAAGTTTCGAAAAAGTGGCGGGATCTGGATGGTTACAAGTATTACTTGCACGACGATAATGCCGTAATGAAACTACTTTTGAGCGACCAAGCTGCCTACGACTTTCCCTTGCTGCACCAGCTGGTGACAGCCAACTGTTTGCCCCACGGGACCCTCAAAGCTGACATTTGGCGCTACCTCATTTTGTGGTTTTACGGCGGTTTGTACGCCGATATTGATAGTCAACCTACCGCACTTTTCAATACCACACAACCAATCCTGACAGCAAACGATGATGGTTGGTTTCTGGTAGAGCAGTTTCATGTTCTTTCTCAGTATGTTATGGCAGTCTCTCCTCGGCACCCCCTCATGTGGTATGCTCTGCATCATGCTTTATTGAAAGTCGCGATCCAGATGGATACCGGGCGCGTCAATGCAGCTCTTGTCACGGGACCTCATGCACTGCACAGAGCCTACCAAGACTTTCGACGAGACGCGGGTGCCAATGTAGATCCTCAGGGTCCAGGCTACAAGCCAGTTTGGGCAGGAACCTTCCAGGGTACCAACCAACGTTCCATCACCGTCGTGGGCAAGGGTGAGTGGGAAGGACAGTACGTTACACGAGAGATGATGGACTTGTCGCTCAAAAAGAAACAGTACGCAAAAATGAACATGACGAGCTTTCGAGATGATAAAGATCGAAGGTCGGGAAAATCGTGCTTGTCGGCATTCTTCCAGTACCAGGAAAACCATTGAATCATAAGCTATGGATCTATGACAATATGAATAATTATGTGGAACTGTTGTGATTCACTCAAGGACTCGGATGTTTATGATGTTTAATTAATTGACTGCAAGGCTTGTGGACGAAACAACCACTCGGCCAACATGGCTTCGCGTCGATATCTGAGCAAGTTGCGTACAGCTGCTATTGTGCCGTACCACCAAGTTCCACCGTTGGATGTTGGAAGGTCCAATTGAAAGGCCAGTTGGGGATGCACTGCATAGTTGTTATTGGAATTGGCCAGTGTTCTGTCAAAAAAATCGTTAGGGTACTCCGTACTACTGATTCTCTCCATGCCCCGGCGACTCAAAACGTACGAGTGAGCGTAGATACTGTAAGAAGTATGCCACACGCGAAGGTGTCCCTTTATTCCCGTGTCTGTCATGGGTTTCAAGGGGACGTGTCCAAGATACAGGACCAACCATTCAGGATCCACCTCTGAGAGAGAATGGATACTCGCGGACACGTCTGCCGGTGTAGCGACGTAATCCCATTCGACGTCGTCCTCTAAAATGAGTAGAGAAGTGAAATTGTTTTCCAAACCATACCGGGCGGCATTTCTCTGGGAATGAAAGACACCACGACGAGGATCTTCTTCGTCCCTGTCGTTTATCAGCACTCGGGGGCGAAAGCCAAAGTTTTCGGTCCTTTTTAATGTGTCTTGATAGCGTTCTTCATGACCAGGGATGGAGAAAATGACAGAAGGAACGATGTCATGTGGCGAAAGGAGCAAATGCCTTTGCTGGAAAGTGTGGTTCATACTGCCTACACCAAGTAAGGAGAGCTTCGAAATGTAAAACAGAGCAGCAATGACAAAAGCGACAGTTTTGAATGCATTTTTCATCATGATCTGGGAGACAAACTTGTGCATAAACCGCTGTTGCTGCTTAGGTTTCACGGCGACCATTGTTTGCGGGATAAAAAGTTAAAAAATAAACACGATAAGCTGACCTGACCATTGGATACAATTATTGTTATTATTTGAACACGTACCTGGTAAAAAAAAATGCTTTTGATGCTGCGACGAGAAAAAGCGAAGAATCTATTAAAAATAAGGACGAATCTCGAAGTGCTACTACTGTAGTACTCACTACTACTAGTAGTAGAGTGAGTGCTAGCTAAAAGTGAAAAGTACTACTAGAATACCCCCCCCCGTACTACTGTTCTACTGTACTGAGGGAAACCTGGATTTTTACCAGTAGTACCTGGCTGGTACCTACTATTACTAGACTAGTACTTAAGTGAAAAGATGTGGGTTTAGCCGGTTTACTTGAGTTTACAGGTATTCAGTAGTAGGAGTATTTGCTACCTGGTACCAGAAGAAAGACGTTAAAAAGTGTAACTGCCACCACCAACTTAAAATTTTATTTACAGTAGACTAGCGCGACGAGTTCTACGAAGTTAAGAATATGAAAGTAGTGAATCTATTTTACCGCTCACAATCTTCTACGGTACCAGGTACCAGGGGTACCAGGTAGTAGAGTACTACCAGTTACCAGTAGTAGTAGTAGTAGAGTAGAGAGCAGCAGTTTTCCACCGCCAAACAGACCCACCAAGATTCACTGCCAAAATTGGTCGCCACAAATGTGCTGCGTGCACTAGACCTGCTACTAGCGAGTAGTCTACTACAGTAGACCTATTTGGCGATTTTATGCCCCGAATCAATGCTGCAATTTATTTGAAGTTGTCCGATACTTCAGCTTTCAAGTGCTACTACTAGCTAGTCTACTAGTAGCTAGTAGTAGTAGAGGAGTAGCTAGTCTATTACTGGTCTAATCGTATTGTGGTTTTGGAGCGCAGTACTGAGAGATCACTCCTCGTCCAAGGCAGAAGTGTGTACCAGTACTGAGTACTCGTACCACGATACGTAGTACGGCAGCCACCCTACTCACAGTATCCGACAATGGTACGGTCGCTGTTTGTTCTTGGTTAACATGTGCGTCTCAAAAGCTTGTATGAATCCACGTGGATACCTCGAAAATAAGATTATTTCACCAAGTTGAAGTTAGACCAGGCAGACGTTGAAAGCTGAGCAAATATCATTCATTTACATTGGAATAAGTAATAACTATTAAATATTCTGATATCTCCGCCACTATCATCCCAGAGAAAGGCACAAAGTAATAAACATCGTCCAAAATATTCATTCGAAATCATGAAGCTCTACACTGCCATCTTTACTCAAGCCCTCTTGGTGTCCAACGTTGCCGCCTTTTCGGCTGTTGTCCCGAATACACCTTCGACGACTGCGGCCACCAATGCAGGCCCCAGTATGGAACCAATCGACAAGACCATGCAAGGCATCGATGCCGAAGGAACGTTTGATCCTACCGCCGGAGAAAGCCCTGCCTTGAAGCGCAACAATAAAGATGAAATTTGGGTGGATCAGGTATGGTTGATTCTTTGTGTGAAGATTTTCGGTGCACTCTTTTTTGATAAACGAGAGTGCATCTTTGTACGTTGATATCGATTTCTTCTTCGGATTTTTGCTCACATGCTTTCTCGACGCTTCCATTAAAAAGAGAGCCCGCCCCCGCCGTAACCGAAAATCTCCTGCTATCCGTGGAATGATTCGAGAAAATATTGTCACTCCCTCCAATTTTATCTACCCTCTCTTTATTCACGATGAAGATTTCAACCAACCTATCGAGTCTATGCCTGGATGCGAACGCCATTCCCTTGATTCCATGTTGAGAGAAGTCGGGGAATCCTTTGAATTGGGAGTCAAATCTTTTGTTCTATTCCCCAAGGTTCCCGATGAGCTCAAGACCAACTTGGGGGTCGAAGCTTATAATCCCGACGGTATTGTTCCCCGTGCTATCCGTATGATCAAAGCCAATTTTCCTGACGCCGTGGTCGTGACTGATGTTGCCTTGGATCCTTATTCTGACCAAGGACACGACGGTATAGTCGAAGACGGAAAGATTATCAATGATGCCACTGTCAACCAACTTTGCAAGCAAGTCATCTGCCAGGCAAGAGCAGGTGCCGATATTGTTGCACCCAGTGATATGATGGACGGACGTGTCAAGGCCATTCGCGATGCTTTGGATTCCGAGGGATTCACCGATGTATCCATTCTTTCCTACACTGCCAAATACGCTTCAGCTTATTACGGACCCTTTCGCGACGCACTCGGCAGTCACCCTGGATTCGGAGACAAAAAGACATATCAACAGGACCCTGCCAATGGACGGGAAGCTTTGATTGAAGCTGCCCTGGATTCTGCTGAGGGAGCTGATATGCTCATGGTCAAGCCTGGTATGCCTTATTTGGATATCATTCGCCGCCTGAAGGATTATTCCCCCCTTCCCATTGCTGCCTACCACGTTTCGGGAGAATACGCCATGATTAAAGCTGCCTGTGAAAGAGGATGGTTGGACGAGCGAGCTGTTGTCATGGAGACACTGACTTGCTTCAAGCGAGCTGGGGCTGATATTATCCTGACTTACTATGCTAAGCAAGCAGCGCAATGGATCAAGGAAGATGGTTTGTACTAGACAATGAAAACTTATCTTAAATGAAAGACACGCATCGCTTGATTCCCTGAAACGCCACTCTGTATTGTGTAGTATGGACGTGCTGCTCTCCCTTCCTATAGGCTACTCGATCTCCTTTTTTCGCATTGTCTTTTCATGAAATGTGAAAATAGTGTTTCACTTTGTTTTCGACAGTTTGGGCCCGTCACGCCCTGAAATATATTTAGTAGAAGGCTATGTCCAATATTTACAGTGTCATTCCATTATTAGGAGCCACATCTTTGAAACAAAGTGGTTGTAACAAAGAAGAACATAGCTAATTTGTCTGTGCTAGTGCTGCTTCTTGTAACAGACATAATATGGTTTACTTGCAGAGAAGAAATGCAGAGCTGCTTTATGAAGAATTGCCTTTCCTCCCAATGACTTCACTTATTCCAGGCAAGATACATACAAAGATCAAAGGATTGAAAGTAATGTCATTTTCAAAGTATGTAAATAGCAATTAACTGTGCATATCTAGGTAGCAGCGTACTAGTATCTCTTGGGATAATTCATCTGCTAAAAATCATCCACAATTAGATTTTCTTCCAGGCATCAATGGCCTTTTTGAGTTGAGAAATGATGGCCTCTTCGCTCATTTCTTTGATCGTTGTATCTTCATCGGTTTCACATCGTCGGGCAGTCAATTGTACTTCGCCGTTGCTCATTTTCTCAACACTAATCTCGACCCCACCTTCCTTGGGTGGTCCCTTTTTCTTTTTATCGCTGTCGCCGTCTCCTCTTTCTCTGGAATCTTCTTCTTTCTTACTATTGTACCCTGTCTTGGTGGGCTGAAAAATAATACGAACGCCAGATCGTTCGATCAAATCGGCACTTAATTGCTCGTCATCTCCTCCTTCTTCCAAGAACGATGAGATCTTAACTGGAGTCGTGAGTCCCATACCCTTTCGATCTTCTTCAAATTTTCGAGACCACGTTGCAATAAACCCCGAAAGACTCTCGTATTTGACATTGGTATTGGACGTGGCCAATTTTGGAAAGTAGGCAAGTTCTTTATCTTTGGTATCGGTTGTTTCCTTGTTTCCAAAAAAGAGGTATAGTTTTGTCGGAACAGGAACACTCCGTGGAGCCGTAGAGGGCAAATAGGCTACAAGAGGGTTCGCTGTGGAGCGAGTAGAACGACTCGTAGGAATAACAAGAGAGGACCGAAAGGCAAAGGTAGTAGTAGAGCTGCAGAGCATTGTCAAGAGAAGACAACACAGTCCTGCAACGTGATGTACAGCAGCAAACATTGTTATATTTTTTAGGTGATGGTTCTCTTGGGATTGAATTGAGTTGTTTGAACTTTGCAATTTTGCAATTTATGGGCTTTCTATCACTCGCGTTTTTTCTTGTTCCAACGAGTAGATCACATCACAGATCACAGAGGATGAAGGATGTTGTGATTGATAATTAATTGATACACCACCTGCTACCAGAGTTCAGAAGCATTGCAGTCGTATCTTGGTGTTTCAATAAGTTTTGTCGGATCGATGTTTTTTAGCCGTAACTCTACTGGATCCATTGCACTAGATATAAATAGGTCGCACATTTGTCTCCTGTTAGGTTCTGTGCAGGGAGCGACAGCAGTCGATTTTATCACCCTATGGTTGCTATTAATTCTACTACTCGAGTAGCTAGGAGTATTATTTACTTTTTGGAGTAATAAATACCTGAAATTCAACCTTCAAACAGCACCAAAACACCAGGGTACAATGAGCTCATTGTGTTTGAATTTGATTCCAGTAGCCTGTGCTACATCTACCAAAGCCATAACAGGCCGTCCTGTCTTGGTTTTGAACACGCACAACAATCGAACTCTCTTTCTGGGTTATAACAAAAGTTCGGGGATCGTGGACGCTTCCATTTCCCCCAACGTCGTGAAGATATACCAGAAGCGCAACAAGCTATTGGCCTTTGGTTGTCGTGATTGTCGTGGTATTGTGACCATCAATGGAAACTTGCTGGATAAGGGAACCCGTCGGGAACTTCACAAAGGAGATGTAGTAAAATTAATGTCGGATGAGAACGATAGTGAATACTTCTATTGTGTCGCAAATGACGTGGAGGAGCAGGAGCATGAGGGCGATAGCAATGCTACTACTGGTTACAATACTAGTGGTACAGCAACACTGGTTGTAGAAACGAATAGCCAAGAAAGCACCGCAACATGGCCTGGTGCCTCGGCTCCACAACAGCACCAGCAAGTTTTTCCTCCCCAGATTTCCGAAGACACCATGTGTGCTATTTGCATGGAAATTCTCATGGAACCGCAAACCTTTGTTCCTTGTGGACATTCCTTTTGCAAACAATGTCTGCATCAGCAAGCTCAATGTGCAGAATGTCGGGGTCCCGTTCGAGGTACGGTGGCGTGCCGGTCACTCCAAAATCTCATTGATGATCTCATCCATGTCGATACCCAAACATCGACGGGAGTTTTTGATCGCGAAGATTTGGAATACTACAATCGTCGCAAACAGAAAAAGGATCGCTCGGCCAAAACTCGAGAGACGACGGCCCCGTCACGCAAAAGGCGACGTCAAATGCAACGGGAATTAGTAGCGGCCGGGACGTCTGCAAACAATGATATTATTGATTTGGCATGAATAGTAATTTATCCATGACAAAGGGATGTTGGAACCAGGGATTTTTGTAGTCGACTCCTAGAGTCGCTTCATATTATAGTAGGGATGTATGGCTCGGGTAGTGCGATAACTGAAAATGAAGGAATATTTTTGATTGAGTTGAAAAACCATAGACAGTACGTTTCTGTCGAATTGTCGCTCGTTAAGTTTTCGTTAAAGCCGGAATTGAAAGACAAAGTTGGCTTTGATTACTTCATTAGCTTTGATTATCCAATTGTTGTGTAGTACCTGGTACCCAAATCAGAATTGGAGAATTCTCCGAGCATTTCCCTTCTTGCGGACTCACTTTGTCGTGCATCAACGAAAGGGAATATTATCACCGTACGGCGAGAAAAAGTGAACACTATACACTGCAGATTGAAATCGAATACTTATGATGTTCTCTATAAACAAAAGCATAGCTAGCGACTCGCCACGATGTACTCGCAGAATACATGCGAGGAGCGAGGTAAAATTTTCAGGTCAAGTATTGTACATACATGCATCGCCATCAAAGAGGCAATCAATCCGTTTGGCGACGCTGTTGCTTCTTCATTGCCTTCATGGGAATCTTGGTCTCTATAGATCCCTCATTCATCCAAACTTCGCCCTTCATGCTCGACGTTTGTCCATCCCACCGTGCTGTTTCGATCTCCTGATCCTTCTTTCGCTTCGGTTTTTCTTCCGGAATTGATTTTGTTTTTCGGTCGTCTATCACAAACGAATGATCTTCTTGAACATTAAATGTTTCCCGTACGGATCGTTGGTAGACTTGAAGTGCCGCGTCTACGTTGCCTGCACGCTGCTCCATGAGTTCATAGGCTCGCCACAAAATCATTTTGGCATCGCAGCCTGGCGAAAAATCCTTGAGCGATCGCTCAAACAGAGCTCTTGCATCCTTGTGGTTTCCAATATCCTCTTCCATTTGAGTCCATGCAGTGACGGTGGCTACACTACGGCTATCAGCGTCCAAGGCACGGCTAAAGCAGCGTCGTGCTGCTGCGTAGTCACCTTCCTGGGACTCAAGAACACCCCAGGCTTGCCAGAGACGAGCGCAGCGATAGCCTCCGGATTGGTTTCCGGCAAGTTGAGCGCAAGCCCAGATTCCTTCCTGAAATATTCTTCTGGCTTCCTCTGGATGACCGTGTCGCATTTCCAGAACGCCCCAAGCTTGCCACGCCGGAGCGTGTCGTTTTTGTACTTCTGTGGCTCGCCGCATTCTAAAAAGAACGAGATAGCTGATTGTGAGTTTTTCTTAAATCCTAATACTTAAAAGCAAACACCACGACAACGAATGCAACGTACAATTCACGAGCCGCTTCAACGTCACCAAGCTCAGCAACATAGAGAGCATAAGGCTGTAAAACACCAGCGTCACGTGAATTCACTTTCAAAGCTCTCTCGAATAAATCAATGGCTTTACGACTGCTGCCATCGGGCCTCCTTGTTTCCATAAGAGCATATGCCTGGATGACGCGAGAATTTCTTTGATCAAATTTTAGAACCGTCTCAAAGCATTTTTTTGCTTCTTCCCAGTTTTCGTTATCGGCTTCCATTACTCCAAGCTGCAGCCAGGCAGCAGAGCATTTGGGGTCCACTTTCAGGGCATTTTGAAAGAGTTGACGTGCTCTTCGCACGTCTCCAGCGCCCTTGTATTCCAGCGATGCCCAGGCAGTGTAAACGTGGGAACTGTCTTGCATTCCAGCCTTTCTCAATTCTCGTTCAGCTGTCTCGTAGCACACTCGGCCGGCAGCTACTGTCTGTCCTAATTTGCGGGTGCGCAGTTGCGCCAGTGATACCCAAGCGGCTGCATGGCATGAACGAGAACGAGCTGCCTGCACATAGAGTGATTCGGCTGCTACGAGGTTCCCTCGTTTTTCCTCGAGTCGACCTAGTGCCTGCAGCAAAAATGGATTGGCGCCCGAGTCAGGCATGGCATTGGCATTTGTCTGTTTCGCAACCGAGTTTTGAATTCCTGCTCGCAGCCAGTCTCTGGCTAGTTCGTAGTCACGACGACGCTCTGCGCATTTAGATAGGCCCAAATACGAACGGCCATCGCGTGGATCCATCTCGACGCACGTCTCGTATAGCTCTTTGGCCTCCTCAACACGACCACGTTGCATTTCCTTTTTGGCCATGTACGTTAAGCGGTCAGCGTTGACCGAAAGTGGATTGCCCAACCGGACACCATCCCGAAATTTAATCGCGCCATCCCCCATCAGAGATGTCTCGTACTGGAATTCTCCAACATGAGTTCGCCGGTACCCGAACATTTTGTCTTCCACCATGCGAGTCAAACTACGATCTACCTTTCCAGTTTTCAAAACTCCAGTAGCATTTTGTTTTGGTGGTGGAATCAAGACACCAAGAGCATCGACAGCTTCTTCTTGAGCCTGAGTGTCCACGGTAGTAGTTTCTGCGGTATCCGATGCAAAAGAAAGGGGCTTGGACGAATCACTGCTTAACTCGGGTTCTTTGAAAAATTCCAGAGCCTTGGGCTTGGGCTTATCTAGCAAAGCATGCTGGGGTTTGTTCTTGTTTGTGGCCAAAGGTTCAGCGTTGCTTCGCAGACTCTTTGGGCCATTCTTTGCTGCCTTGGCAAGGGTCTTTCGATCTCGTTCCTTAGCCGAGTACAAATCTTCCTTGACGGAGTCTTCGTCGAGCACTGGATCAGGAAACAGCGATTCAAAGCTCCATATATTTGGAGTTTTGCTACCTTCTGCTTTTGCATCTGCTACCACCTGCTGATATTCTGCTTGTCGTATTAGCTGCAGCCTCCGTGTCTCCTTTTCAGTTTCGGGAATTCGCTTTCGCTTATATTTTTTCTTGCGCACACCGTTGTTATTATTATTTTTCGTCAATTGGTCAGATGTTTCCATGATGCGCTCACGTACTTTCTGTAGACCTGCTGCTACCTCGTTGGAATCGTTAAAGTCAGAATACACAAGAGCTGAGTCCGACATTTTCATGGGTGATCGATTTTGGAAGGACCGGCCACCTTGGGATTGAGCCTTTACTCGCGTATTTTTCGCCGGGCTCAGCGCCATTGTCTGAGAAGAATGGGATATTAACAGTAGGCATCCCACAAGTAAAAGCCGTTGGCAAGTTGTTCGGCTGCTGTAACTGTCGCTGCCTTGCCATGATACCGGTATCTCTGATATTCTTTGATTGGGCATTGTTTCGGTTGCTTTGTGCAGTAGTACTCTATATATGATGGTCGTGTGCTTTCAAAGAAACTTTTGGTCTCTACTAGTCTCTACCCTTCCTCGAAAATAAAAAATAATGGAATCGGCTACAATCGTTCCTGTATAAACAGAATTGGCTAATCGGATTTTGAACGGTTCAAATTGTTGTCTTGATCGCTCTAGCTACTACTCTACTTTACAATATTATTATTATTTGTGATGCCAGCAGTAATACTCCACTACTTGGTACTACTCTAATAGCTACGTACCTGGAAATGGACTCCAAGCTCCAAGCATACTGCCGGTAGCTATTAGCCAATTTTAAGATTGCCGTGTATCCCGCTGGCGAATAAAATTCTTATGCAGTGTGAGCGCCAATCGTTGAATTTTGTGAGGGAAGCCTTCGATCTTCAACATGGAATGGAAGAATGCGTCATCAAGGTGCAGCAGTAGCTGTAACCCGGATTTATCTGGTATCCACCCGGACTACCTGTTAATGAGGCACTCGAGCCGACTGCAACTAGTAGTAGACCTACTCCGAGTACATCATTAGCTAGAAGTAGACTATCATACCCCCAAAACCTAAAATATTTTGTGGGTTCTTCCTCTTGGACAGAACAGACATGGGGAACCCAAAACATTTATACTATGGGAGCTTTCCGTCATACTTTTTAATGTTTGATCTGCTGCGACCATACTACAGCAAATTCTCTCACAAGTGCAGCAAGCAAGTACTGTCTATGGTTTGTTCTCCACGGACCGGTCGCCATTACTCTACACCACAACTATTCCCAAATCAATAAAAAGTAGTTGTGTAGGATGTGCTAATAAGCTGAAATTTTCACCAACTTAAATGTCCATGTGTGTAGTCTGTACAAACCAGCCAGCAGTGTGTTCAAGCGAGTAGTAATGGCACCAACAAGATAGGAAGAGAACAAGCTGCTCGTTGTTGGTTGTTGACTCTCAATCGCATCGCACACTGGCAATTTATGAGGCAGAACGAAGAATTGCTTGATTTTTGAAATCTGTACCCCTCATCGGTTTTCTAATAATGGTGCGCGCAAATGCAAAATCAGGCACGGCTCCTTTCAATTAGAATTACTCTTCGGCAACCCAGACGTTGTTTTTACGCGCATCGTTAGAGAAGCGCTGCGAATTGCATGTGACGTTGAAAGTCTTTCGAGTTTTCCTGCAACGCCATCATATGGTAGAGGTGTCAAATTTGCGGAGCCATTTTTCAAAAAGGTTTCGACGGAAGTCCTGTTACTGTTCCTTTCGCAGTTAGCATTCGTCTCCTGAAAATCGTGCAATTTTGTTAACCGAGACATCAACCCACGAAGACTGGGCGCGAGTTTTCATTGACTTTCCACTTTTGCCTTTGGATTTCTTGAAGGAAGCCTCATAAGACCCGGGTCGTGAAATAAGAAACTTCCTTCTGTCTTCGTTGCTGCTGCTGCAATTCACACGACAGAAAATAATTTCGCCTTGGAATATGTTCCATTTATAATTTGCAAAATTTTGATGTGTACTTTGCTTCATTGAACTTTGCCTGCTCCGTAATCGTCGCTCCTGAAGAACTGGAATTTTCTATTAGAAGATTCGTTTCTTATCTATCGGGGTATTCCTCCTTCATTTCAGAGCCCAATCACCCATCATGCATCATGTGAATACCGGACCTGTTTTTCTTCAGCCAATGGATGCTACCACCCATAGTGAAGCCTTATTCATGATCAAACGAAGAAGGAGGAGAGCATCATCTGTGTCTGGTCGTAATATTGTGTCTTGATCCGAAAAATGAAATTGCGAACTCCAACCAAACGGGAAGTATCTCCGGGCCTTCTCTCAAGCTCATACGTAATATTCAGTTACAAAACGATGATTTGTCAATGACAAAACGCAACTAGCGTATAATTAGCTACAGTAGCATACCTCCACCGTACCTGGTACATATTATACAAACATTTCAGTAAGAAAAGTTTTTAAAAATTAAAGCCTGTCGGTTTATTAAAGATACTCTTGTCTACTACACAAATCGAGGAACGAGGAACATGAATCTTATCTCCGACATCTCAGGTCAAGGCTCGGCCAAAAAACTCCTTTCTTGATTTAATCAGAAAGGTAAGTATCCCAGGCATTTCCTTCACTCAACATGAGCCGCCTTCCATAAAATCGTTTCCTCAAGCAATCTTGGCTTCAAAATAAAAGTCGTGATTGATTTTAGTTTCCTCCTTCAGTTCCATTTCCCTCAATGTGGAATCCTTCAGGACGAAGGGATCTGTCGGCCTTCAAGAAGTGAGTGCTCTTCTCGCCTTCCTTGGGCCTTTGGTCCTCGGGGACTTCTTGGACGTGGGGCTTTTCTGCTTCTGGCATGATTCTATTGTTGTGGTTTTATTCGATTGATCAATTTATGGGTTTCATGGTGACAAGTTAAGATTGCACATCTGTTTCATACGAAGTCTTGAAAAAACCCATCAAGGTATCAAAAGAGAACCTTGCTTCTTTGCGAGGATCAGTGCAGTCATGAGTCATTATCCATATTACTTTTCAACGTTTAGTAATGGTCATGCATCCCTCGCCGGTCACTCTGGGAAAAGCTATGCTTGCTCGCTTGATGGCCACTGAACAAGTGAGTATGAAAGACCTAAACACTAGCTAATTCTCGGCGCAAAAAATGTCCCAGCAGCTGGAAGTCGCATATGGTTGTCAAGCAATGGCTTAGCTCGAGTACTACTCTAGTAACAGGTAGTCCGTACCTGGATTTGGCAGCTTTACTACAATACCTGGTATATCAGGTAGATGTGCTGTTCGCTCACAGATCCTTAGAGCAATCGTAACAGTCGCGATAACAGGTGCGGTCAGAAAATGCCAAGGGATAGACTGCAGAGGAGATGCAGTCTCCTGGGAAAAAATATCACAACTCTCTTTCTTTGTACTGTATTGGAAGTAGCCAGTGACTGGAAAGTTGCATAGATAACTTTAAAAGTTGGATGAAAGCTTATTGGCAACACTTTTTATCCAACCAACTAGCTGCATTCGGCGTCTATCTGTTTACCTAGCTAATGTAGTATGTTAGCTTTTACTCGAGTTGGTAACAGCATGGTGAAGTAACACTTCTGAGTGCGGTCAGTAGACTACTGTCCATGAGAGACATCATACGAATCTTGGATAGAGTACTCTAGTAGAGCACTAGTACTACTACTGCTAGACTAGCTACCACTAGCTAGTAGACTACTACTAGTCTACTACTACTCGAGTAGAGTAATCTGCTAGAATTATTAGTACTAGCTACTAGAGGCTTGGAGTGCAGTAGTTTTCGGACCTCACGTTTAAGATATTGCAACACTGTAAACAAAAAAATGATGATGATCTCGAATTTCGACCATAACAGAACTTTTGTTTGTGATTGCTCCTGCTTTGTCACCATTATTTGTGGACTTGATCACTACTATCTATCTCACACCATCGAATCTTCCCCATAGGCACACGCCTGGGATAAGTAGTAGTATAGCTTAGAGATCTCGGATAGATAGATTGGGCTATCTTTGTATTCGCTACATACACTTCAGTTTGGCAGCAGTAGTGTTAGTGGTATCCAGTTTCCACTTTCCACTGTCCATCATACCATAGCTATACCATACTTATTACGGAATTCAATACATGTATGTAACACAAGCAAAAGTAAGAGAATCCCAACAACAGCGACAAAAACAATATGGCATATCCTCAGCACCTTGATCATGAATCGTACGATTGTTCCTCCCTCTTGGAGCATGTCATACAAGAGGAGGCTAAGCTCGAAAGTGTCAATGATATGATGGATTTCGGACATCCTCCTCCGCCGAAACTGGGCATGTTTCGTCTTTTCTCTGTCGCTCCTGGTAGCGACAGCGGTAGCGGTGAAGATGATGCAACTATCCAGCGAGATCTTATATTGATGGTAGCCTTTACCAAACGGTGCATTTCCGCACAAGTATTAAGCGGACAATCTGCTTCTACAAAAACGGATCAAGATACCATCAAGAGATCACAAACTCCCTTTTTGGTCAGCACCATTTCGGATTCTTCCCCCGGCGACCATCACGAGCAGCAGCACCAAGCACAATCATCCAAATCTCAAGAAGTACTTGAAGAATTGATAACGGGTCTGACTATGGTCGCACTGGAGGACTTGTCGCTTGTTACTGTGACGGAAAATCTGTCTCAGGTTGTCTTTGATAGCGACCCGAAAAAGAGGCGTGTGCAGTTCGATGAACCCACACATCTGACCACGCAGCACAGCAAAGACAAAGACAACTCTACAGAACAATCCACCGCCAGAATCAAAAACTTACAACTGCGAGGATTTGTAGACGAGCAGAGAGTCGATACCTCGTCATTGCAACGCATTGCCGTTATTTTTGGTACCAACAAATCAAGAGTTCTTTCAGTAGAGTTGCGATGGCATCCCGATAGAAATGAAATCATCTTGCCTTTATCCGACTCCTTGGATCCGTTACCTCTGGATCCCATTGCATGGATCAAGAAAATTCAGGCAGATAAAGAAACACCCTTCTGTCCGATTGGCGGTGTCAATCATCTTTCTACCTTCATGGGCGGTGGCAAATCAGTCAAGGCGGGAGATATGAACAACACTTCAAAGAATGCTGATAAACTACCACCGCATCCTGATATGGCCTACGTTTGGATCACCTACGGCGATGGCACGATACTACGAATTCATCACTCGGCCTTTTTTCATTCGGTGGTTGGAGATGAATTGCTGACTAATGTCAATCAAGGAGGCTCGATGATACTACGCACTACCAAACCAACCTTGGCCGAACGACTAACTATGCAGCACGTGCAACTTTTACTTAGATGCGAGGCTAAATTTATGAAAAAGGACACTGCAGCGTTTTCGATCGTTCCTCTACCAAAGTATCATCCATCGCCGTTGGCACCTCTTCTGCCTTTTACACAATCACAACAGGACGAGTCTACACCGAAGGCTGGAGTCTTGCCCGATCAAGAACATAAAGGCAATGACAAGGAGGATGACAACCATCTTCTTGATATTCCTGAAGTTTGCGAGGCTGTCTTGTTTGCCACACCGACGGCATCGGCTGCGACGGCCGAATCATTTCCTACACTTTGCTTTTACACGTCAGAGGATCAATTCGCCGGTCGGGTGGCCGGGCATGGCGCGGAATCTGCCGCGATGAATTTGAGTGACACACCAATTCTGGGAGCAGTAGTTGGAGGGACAAAGGCCATGGTGGGTGGATTGTATGGAGCCTTAACCTGGGGGTTTAGGTCCACGCCGGCTCCGGCTCTTCCTGTATCGAAAGAAACTGGCGAAGAAGCAGATTTGCCTTTTGTAGGACCGTTTCCTTCCATGCGAAAAAAGACCATACGAAAGCTATTTGCCGGAAGTGAATTCCACGATTCACCGCGGCAAGTGGAATCCTTTATTGTGGATCCCGAAGGAAATTTAGGGGCGACAACAGACAGCTTTGGACGCGTCATGTTGTTTGACCTCTCAACAAAGCAAGTCGTGAGGATGTGGAAAGGATTCAGGGAAGCTTCCTGTTGTTGGCTGCAAGTTCCTCGGAGTGTGCTAGGATCGAATGCTCAGCCAGCCAAGAAGTCAGTCTATCTGGTAATCCATTCCAAACAGCGACGAGTGGTAGAGGTATACAGGGTTCGTCACGGTCCCCGTGTCAAGTCAGTTCAGGTCGACCGGGATGCGTCGATTGTTGCGTGTAAGGAATTTATTTGTAATTCGGAGCAAGGCGGTCCGGGCCAGTATGTATCGAGCTGCTACATAGTCCATTCACCACTAGACATTGAAAAAATCTGCGTTGACGAGCAGGATGTTTTTCATGCACGAGACGAAACGCAGAAGCTGGATCGTCAAAACCATGCTTCCACTTCAGCTATAAATCCAAAGGAAGCAGCCCTCAGACTGCAACGGCTTCAACAACTGCTTGCCAACACGAACGTGCCATGTCAATTACAAGATGTTCACAATGCCCTGTTACAAATCAAGTCACTGAAGGATCTCGCAACCTGTCTCGATCGGCTCGCAGTTGCTTCTGTTTTGGAATCTAAGATGGGTGTCACAGGATCAGAATTCCAAAAAGTTGTGCTGGCGTACTGCCGAGAGAGCTTGAAGGAGGCGGTCAAGAATTCTAAGGGCGATCCTGCGTCTAATCCTCACGTCAAGTTAATTGCCGCCAAGATTGTATGGCATACGCAAGTCATAAACGCTTTTGATATTCTGCGACGATTTGAGCTGAGTGAGAAATCGGAAGAAGATCAGCAGGTTGCCCCTCGATCGCCTTGGACAGAAGAAGCGATGGGGTGGGTTTCCACTAGCGACATGGTGAGCGGCAAAAGAGTGACGGACGACGAATCCAGCGGAACAGATAGTCAGTGGATGCAACCGATAACTTTTGCCACGTTTGCAAGTGCCTGTGTTGCACCCAAAACACCTGACTCGCCTTCGGCCCGAGATAAGCAAAAAATTGAGGTTTATTTGAGCGACAGTTCCAAAACACGAAAGGAGATTCTCGTTCACATTTTCAAGCCCTTGCTCGGTGACATCTTTGCTTTTAATGTTGTGAACTCTATCTTTGGCGCCTTAGGTATTCTCGAGGATTCAGAGTATCTGTTGAAGTGCTTTGGCGAGTGGTATATGACTCTGTCGACGAAGGAAGCCGCACAAAAGGGGTTCTTTTCTTTGTACTCTCCAATGATGCGTTGGCTGCAGGAGATGGCAGCCAAGCAGCTAGACCGCAAGGCAGTAGACACCCATGACATAGTGTTGAAGTCGCTTCTCTTATTTTGCTCGGAATCGTCGGAGCTCGTAAAGGCTTTCATGTTGGGAGCACTGTGCCGTGAAGCTGTGGCGAAAGCTGCCATAAAGAAGGAGGAGAAAACGTACGGGAAGATTTCCAGCTCTGAAAAAGGTAAATTCACTACGGGGCGAATTTTTTGTATGATGTGGGTGCGTTTGGGTGTGAGTGGAGCTGGTTTCTATTACGACAGCTAACCGTACCTTTTCTACATATGTCTCAACGAAAACAATAGTCAAGAAATGGGATGTCCTTCTGCGCAAGCTTAGGGTATGTTTGCTGGTTTCCCTTCGCCTTTGCCGTGTCAGAATAAGTAATTTTCCCATCACAGTGGATCATGTCGAGCAGGGTGACATTTTCTCCGTCTATGAGTGGCTAGCACACGATGAACTCGCTTTGAGTCACAACCACAAAGAAATCATTACTCTTGAGGAAGCGTGCAAAGTTAGCGGATTTTCGTTCGACCCATCAACAGAAGCAGGCGACGCGACAGCACGATTTGAAACTCTCCAGAACGCTTGCTTGTCCGCAGCTCTGAGCGAGGAGGAGCGCACGGAATATCTGGTCGACTTTGACGATGACGACAAGCTTGGTGCCCTGCTTCTCTTTTTGAAGAGCCACAACGAACCCAAATTACTAGTGGCTCATCGCGCGTTGCTCTTGGGTTCCATTTGGGGACAGAATCCCCACGACTTGAGTATCCTCGGAAATACCCTTGTTGCGCTTCAATCTTTGAGCATCCGCGAAGACTTTCAGTCACTGACCACTGCTGTTCGTCTTGAAGTTTGGCAAACTCGTATACGTCCCATCTACCGAGCGCTTTTGTTTGGATTTCATGACGTGCAGGAGGTGAGTGAGCACATTGTGGCTCCGCTCTTTCACCAACCCAACTGGGTACGAGAGTTTGGCCGGTTGGCATTGGAAATCTTGACGCTGCTTTTGCAAATTCCTTGGTCGGATAGTATGAATACGTTTGATCCTCAACTAGAAATACTAGTCGCGGAAGAAGATACATGGCCACCCGTGAAGAAAGACTTTATTCTCGAGCGGTTGGTACAGAGGTCAAGAGAGGTTGACAGGTCGGCCTTGGATATGCATCGGGTCGTAATTTGTGCTTTGCGGGTGTCGGACGACATTCAGGTTATAATCAAGTGTGTACCGGATTTCCATGAATGCTTTGATACATCTGCCTTGTACCAGCCTGTGCTGGCCCCAACCAGTGCTGTACTCGAGCATCAAACATCTTTTTTGGAGAATGCCATTTTGACTCACGCGCAACGCTATTCAGGTCCCGTCCTGGAATCTTTTGCACTGGGAGATATTGAAACACTAGGTGCCATTTGGAAGTTTGACATGAAAAATCTACGAACGACGTTCTTTTTGGCCATGTACGAATTCGGCAAGGACCGCTTGGTAGATGAGCTCTTGACAAAGAGTGCCACTCTGATCCAGGTAGAACGAATGGTCAACGGAGGGGTCGACATTGTCTGTCGTCGCTTGAATGATTTGTTGTACAAGCGTAAGCCCACGCCAGAGATTCGCGAGGTGAAGCCGTTGCTCAATGCGGACACCTGTGGATGGTTGCAGGAACGCGCAGAACAGTCTCAATCGATTGTGGTCTTTTCAAACCTCCAAGTGCCCGTGGGCAACACGCACCTCTTCACACTGCGCCTATTGAGTTTGTGCCGTACCGATGAGGACGTGACCGAGGAAATTCGCAGAAAATTACATCCTTTGATTGTGTTGACGGGTCAATTGGTCAAGTCACTAGAGGGTTTGTCATAGGAATAGCTATAATTTTTGTAAGAAATACTGTTTTTGTTGGTTGTAAATGACGGGTCTGCGATATATGCGAGAGAAAAAAAAGAAAATAACAAGATGGTAGCGCAGACCAGACGACGGCGAGGTTACGCGGTTGTTCGTGATTTAACTCAGACAGGATTAATTATTGAAGTTTGGATGGTTTTTCACTTTTCACCAACGACACGCACATACAATCAAATCGTCGGGGGTATATGTAAAAAGGTGTACCACTGGGTGTACCATTTTGGTGTACTTTGGTGTACTTGGTACACCAAAAGTACACCTTTTTACAAATTTTTGTAAAAAGGTGTACCATAGTGGACTTGAACCCATCACCTTACGTTTATGAGAACAGCACGACTGCTTCTTCAGAAGATAGAGTGTGGCCTCAAGGCAGTTCCTGCTTTTTGGTACCTAAGGATCAGCTGTTTGGTATGCGGCCATATTTTGGATGGGCTTTTACTATGTATTCATCCAAATTTATGAACAAAAATAACCAACCAACAATATCGACGCCGATATCACTATTGTCTTGGTGTTTTTAAATGTCAGCAAAAATCTTGCTCTTTTCTTGCAAGACCTTGCAAGCCAAGCAAGATGTTACATAGGTAAAAGATTCAACAAGTGTCAAACTATTACTTTGGTAAAAGCATTTTATTTTGGTAAAAGCATTTTATTTTGGTTAAAGAAAAAAGTACACCTTTTTCACCGTTTAGGGTTAGAATTAGTACACCTTTTTCACTGGTACACCAAAAAAGTACACCCAAGTACACCTTTTTCACTGGCCCCAGTTTTCTTTGGTGGTAAATAATGATGATTGATTTATTTTGAAACCCTTGTTGAGACTTGAGACTCATCATTGGAGTGTCAGAAGAGACAGTGTGAAAACCTTAAAAAATATTCTGGATGACTTTCGACGATTGGACATTTCGGTCTTGGAAAAATAAGCCCAGGTGGATAGAACTTGTCTCTATTAGCGATATTTATGGGACTACGGTACTCTAGTCTACTAGCTAGTAGTAGTAGTCTAGTACCGTACTCTACAACGATTAAAAAATAATAATAATAATAATAATAATACGGAGTAGACTAGTCGTACTGGTACTCCGAAGTACCAGGTACCGTACTGCGGTAGACGTACTGATAAGTTACTACTAGTAAGAGAGGCGATTCAAATCGTCGCACATTTGCTTTTAAATAATGAGAGTTGATGGTCTGGTTTCATTCCATGGCTGCTGGTGGAATTTCCATAATAACCCACGAAAACACAAACATTTGCTTCCTTTTGTATCATGATGTTGTTGTACTGTACTCGAGTATGTTGTATGTGTGTGAACAATAATTTCCTCGGCCTTTCGTCTCAGAGAAAATCATTTATTTATTTTATTGAAAGAAAACAAAAATAATTTCCTAGCCCAACCCTCTCCAAGCAATTAAGTAGCAACAAGAATAATTGGTTCACTGTACTACTACTAGCTAGTGAAGAATGAGCGACGCACCAGGGACTACCACCATTGCCACTACTAGTGGTAGTAGTAGCAGTAGCAGTAGTACGGAAAAAGAGAAGGAAAAATCTGTTATCCATAATTTCAATATCGCTACGATGAGTACTGCTGATGTTTCTACTACTACTGCTGATGCTGATGCTGATTCCGATTTTCATTCTGATGACTCTCAGGACCGGACGAATGCAAGAACGACTGCTCATGTTGCTGGTGATACTGCTACTACTAGTACTAGTAGTAGTAATAATAGTCACAACAACAACAACAACAACAAGAACAACAATAGTCGTATTGTTTTTGCTTCGTGTAACAGTCAATTATACGAACAAGTTTTGTGGGAACCTATACTGGCTCGCAATATAAGTGCATTCATATGGGGAGGTGATGCTATTTATGCCGACGACAACAACAATGACATGGACAACAACGACGAAGAAAAAGAAGAAAAAGAAAAAATTGTAACACCCGCCAAACTTCAACGATTATATCAACAACAAAAACAAGATCCTGGTTATTCCAAGCTATTGGCTTCTGGAATTGTTGTTGGTGGAGTACTGGATGATCATGATTACGGACAAGATAATGTGAGTGACACAGACACAGACACACGATAGAAGCGTTATATTCTTTGGTGTGATTTGGTCTTTTTTTTAACATTCTGCTTACCCTTTTTTGGTTGTATTGTTTTTCATTGACATTTTTGTATGTTTTTTCTTCTTCTTGTCTCTCTTTTTCTTTTCAGGGCGACAAAACTTACAAATATCGTACAGAAAGTGGTATTGCTTTTGCTTGTGGCTTTTTACAAGAACAGCAACAGCATGATAATGATCACCAGAAGGGAGGAAGAACTGCCATGTGTCATCGTGCCCGCAAGGGACTCGGAGTGTATGGTGTTATGGTCATGGATTTTTCACGTCCACCTGGACAACAACTCTTGACAGAACAAGAAGCTGGATTGGATCCAGACGTCGTTGTTCTTACTGCCACTTCTTCCTCCTCCTCTTCCGGTACTACACCAGACCAACAAAAACTTTCGAATCGATCGGTGGCAATTTTTTTATTAGACATTCGAAGTAACAAATCACCATACACCAAAACAAGTTTTTGGGATTCGAATGACAGCAGTGGAGATTTTTTAGGACCGACTCAATGGGAGTGGTTACAAGAAGCCTTAGGACGAACAACAGCATCCGTGAATATTATTGTAAGTGGATTGCAAGTATTAGCAGATCGGATGGGACCACCACAAGCCGTAGAGAATTGGGGTAAATTTCCAACCGCACAACGAAAATTGTACCAATTGGTACTTCAAGACAATGTCCGTGCTCCGATTATTGTAAGTGGTGATGTTCATCATGCACAAATTTTGAAAAAAGATTGTGTATTTGTAGAAGAAGAACGTAATCAACAACAACAACAACAACAACAACAACAAGAGAATGACTTTGACGACGACGAGCGTTCAAGGAAGGTGAAGAAGATGAGAAAAATCAGACCTTTGCATGAAGTTACGACGAGTGGTATGACTCATGCATGGGGTGGTCCAGAAATATGTGGTCGACAAAATGCATTCCTGTGCAAGATGCGACATTTTGTTTGGGCGGGACGTATTTCCATGACATTAGGTCATTGGATAAATGCCAAACGTGCCTGGACGGATCTATTGATGCTGGATGATGTTGCTTCGACGAAGACGACGAAGACTCGACGTACCGGAACGGAAACCGAAGGCAGTGGAAGTGGCAGTGGTCGTCCTTTGTACAGTATTGATCTCAATTTTGCAGAATTTGATTTTGATTGGGATGACGAATCTGTTACAATTCGAATTCTTGGTAGTGATAAGGACGCACCTCCAGCAGTGAGCACAAAATGGAGGTTTGATTCCCTCACTGTGCACAACGACAACAAAAATGATGTTGAAAACAACAATGTCCAAGAAGACGACAACAACGATTTACCATGGATGTTATTGGTAAGGGAACAAGAGTTTACAAAAGCGTTTGATGCCTTGATGCAACACGGACGTGATACTATTATTCGAACAAGTCCAAATAATAATATCAATGGTGGTGGTAGTTATGGTGAATGGATCTGTATTGGTTACAGAGGACCTCCGAGCCAACTTCACGCTGTGATTGGATTTGTAGTTCCAGTATTCACATTTATGTTCTTATCGATTGTTCCACTGTTCCTTCCACCATTTCTACTACTGCTACTTTGTTTGAGACGATATTATTATTTCAAGAAAAAGCTTCCTTTGACGACAAGAAGAACGAAATTGAAAAATTCCTAATGACTAACAAGTGAAAGACAAGGAGAAATACTTGTTTTTTTTTGCGTTTTGACCATCTATCTATAGTATCATTAGAAAGGAAGTGAGCCCACACTTGCTGCTTGTCGAGTCGGTGGTAAGAAAAATAAATGTGATTTTGTTCATTCCAAGCATCATCGTCAAGCAACCAAACAGCACCATCATAAGCAAAGCCTAATAATAATACATAATATTATTATTCTGTCTACTAGTAGTACTACTCCTTAGGGTTAGGGTTAGCTAGTACTCTAGTTCTACTACTAGTAGCTACTATCAGGGATAGTAGTAGGAGAGGTCTTCAGCAGTACTCCGTAGTACAGTACGTACTACTAGTCTACTCTACTAGCTACCCTGGTACTTAGTAGTAGACACTTGTGCTAATTCAGGAGTACTGGTAGTACTAGTACTAGTAGGGGGGTACTACTCTACTACTCTAGCTAGCTTGTCTAGCTAGCTACTAGCTACCCTGGTACTGTAGCTATGGGCATAGTAGTGGTGGTACTTAGTAGTAGGGTAACTTTTAGCAAATCGCCACCAAAGCACTCAATCCACCTGGACTTTGGATGTGGCCAGCTCATTTGACTACTACTACTACTACTAGCTAGTACGCATTTGACGACGCAGAAGCGTAAGAAGGGAAAAAAAAAAACAGCCAACTTTGAAAGTACCGGTAGAAAGCATTCTTTTCTGTAGAAGTAGAAACACGAAAACAAAAACATGACTCATCGATCATAATATTTTGGGGAAAATCTCAATAAGGAATAGTAAACATACTTCCAATCATTTAATTGATTTTACTCTTTCTTGATAATATTCTAGAAAGCATTTACATCCAAGTATGGCATCAAATTTCTCTAATCATCAGCTGCATCATTTGAAATTAATGATGAAAGCTGCTGTCCGTCGTCGTCCTGTTTTGATTTCTAGTACGGTTACACTGGGTGGAACATTTGGTTATGGTTATTGGAAAGAATATCAAGCCAATCGTCAAGAACAAATGTACGTCCTTTATCAGCAGCAGCAGCAGCAGCAGCAGCTACAGCAACAGAATCCTTCGTCTCGTGACGACAACAATGACAACAATACCCACAACAACCACAACAAGACCACCATGAAAATGATGATTCCACCACCAATGTTACCACGTCATTACAGTTGGGAGGATATCCATGCGTATTGGTCGATTCGTCCTATTTCTATAGTACTACGACTGTTCGAAATTACTGGACAATTGACACCACTGATGGTACGATATATTTGGGATTTCAAAGTATTGCATTCCAATCACAGTACTAGTAATACTAGTACTAGTACTGCGACGACTGCAAATGCAGATGATTATGAACAGGATCAGGAGGACAAGGAAGAAAAAGAAAGGAATAGTATTATGAGATACCATGCACAACAATGGCGTCAGGCTTTGACGAGATTAGGTCCAGCCTTTGTTAAGATGGGACAACAACTTAGTATTCGTCCTGATTTGGTACCACCGGTGGTACTGGAAGAATTACAAAAGTTGTGTGATAGTGTCACACCCATTAGCGATGATATTGCTATGCAATTATTGGAAACAGAATTGAACTGTCATCCATCGAAACTGTTTACTAATTTACGATTCGTTGCCAGTGCCAGTCTTGGACAAGTCTATCGAGGAACATTAGTAATATCCGACAATGATGATGATGATGATGATGATGGCACCCAGCAACGACGACGACAGAAGGAAGAAGAAGTAGAAGTAGCTGTCAAGATTCAACGACCGGGTATGATGGAATCTTTTAGTTTGGATCTATTCCTACTTCAACAGTGGGGTGTTTTTATGGATGCATGGACCAGTGTGATTACACATCAAAAACCGTATCATAAAGGTATGTATGATGCACGGTACCGGCAGGGATTTTGCCTCTTTGAAAAGATCCTTGTTTTGCATCTTTTTTGTTTTCTCGAAACAAGTGCACACTCACGTGCACCTGCTTTTTCCCATACGTTCTCTGCCACGTACACAGAATTCTTGCAAAACTTTGCCAAGGGCAGTTATGGAGAACTCGATTATGAGTTGGAAGCCAAGAATCAACGTTACTTTCAACAGGAAATGAAAAATCGATCTTGTCCTGTGGTTATTCCTGATGTGTACGACAAGTACACATCCCGAAGAGTCCTAACGACGCAATGGATGGATGGTATACGACTAAGTGATGCCGATCCAGAAACTATTCGACGACTTATTCCTGTTGGCGTTGAATTGTTTCTAACGCAATTGTTAGATATTGGTGCCTTTCATGCTGATCCACATCCTGGAAACTTATTAGTTACACCCAACGGTCAACTGTGTTTGTTAGATTTTGGATTATGTGCTGAAGTTGATGAATCCGCTCGTGCGGGAATGACACGGGCCATTGTCAATTTATTGGCACGCGACTTTGAAGCACTGGTACACAAGGATGCGAAACAGCTCGGATTTTTGCCACACGATTACGATACCTCAGAATTGCAACCCATCATGACCAAGGTCCTGACTGGGGGATTGTTGGAATCGGGATCCAATTTGCACGCACGGAAGCGCAAATTGTTGGAAATCTCAAATGAACTCAATCAAGTCTTTTTTCAATATCCTTTTTCAGTTCCACCCTTCTTCGCCTTGGTGACACGGGGACTGGGATTGCTCGAAGGCATTGCTCTTACAGGTGATCCCGAATTCGACATTTTTCGTGCCAGTGCTCCCTACGCCACTAAACGTGCCATGCAAATGGCTGTCAACCATCGATACTGGACTACCAAGTCAAATGCTTCGGCGGCCGTGGCGACTACTATTGTAGCAACGTCGCCATCGGCTCCCTAAGAAGTGAAAACTGGAGTAACAATGTTAGATGAAATACGTATGCATGTTATCTTGTATTATAAATCATTGATACCCTAATCTGTTTTGCTCGGTGATTTACATCACTCCACTACCCTTGCATGTAACAAGACGAAGACAATCTTCCTCGAAGAGTCAGTAGAACTATCTCGAGTATAGTTCTTCAATGGTTCAACGAAGGACTTGGTCGCGTGCCTATTCGCAGCAATCTGATCAAACCGGACGAAAAAGGAATGATCTCGTGCTAGCACATCCCGGGCCATGGCAAACTCGCAGCCTACACATCCGAGTCTCAACACGCTTACTGCATTGGAGTGGAATGGTGAGCTTTTCCAGGTTTCTTGGTCGTCAGATAAAGGCCTTCGTCATGGGTGTTAGGTCCTTGGAGGTTCCCTTTTGTCTTCCCGCTCCAATGGTTTTAAGGATGTTTAGGCTCTTAGGGCTTATTAGTGCACGGCTTAGATGTTCCGTCAAATAATAGTAATATATAGATTTATTATTTTTTAGATCCGCCAATTTTCGTCTGCTTCCGTCAGAAATCCAAACTTGCCTTTTTTATTGTTTTTGTTTCTCTCCCGGGACGGCAATGGTGGTCAAGTTCACGAATGTTTCAAAAAGAAGGTAAGATAATTCAAAAGCCAGGAAACGACACGTAACTTCATTTTGGCTTGCGCACCAGTCAAAATGTACTTAGATGCTTAGGACTGGAGGCGCAACTGAACACCAACGAAGTCAATACGGAAAGGATCAGAACAGCGCGAACTCATATATCATTACTCCTTGAAGACACGCATCAGTAGGTACATACTAGGGAATCTTATTATAAGTATTTACGGTCCACAGTAGAAGCCTGCTTGTGAAACATAGAATGCAACAGTTTTGAGTTGTCAAGCGACTTTGAAGGGAAATGAAAAATTCCCGCTTCGACTAGATTTACATGCCCAAAGCACTCTTGACCATGCCGACAGGACCAGTAGCCTTGGGCTTCAATCCGTACATAGGCAAAGAACCAGGCTCAGGAATCCTGGCTGGATAAGTGTCCTTGCACAGAAGTAGTCCCATTGAGACAGCACAGCGTGCAATCATGGCTTCCTCAGCCTTTCGGATCCAAACACGTGGATCATAGCATTTCTTGTTGGGCTTATCAGGACCAGTTGGGTTTCCAATTTGTCCCTGCAAGTAATCATGCTTTTCCTTTTCAAAGGCACGCAATCCATCCCAGTAGGCCCACTGGGTATCAGTGTCGATATTCATCTTGACAACTCCATTCTTCACAGCCGTTTTAATTTCATCTTCCGTGGAACCAGAGCCTCCGTGCATGACCAAGAAAATGGGATGGTCGCTTTCGCATCCCAACTTTTCCTTGGCATACTTTTGGTGTCCTCCGAGACGTTCAGGCTGGAGGCTAACGTTTCCAGGCTTGTACACACCATGGACATTTCCAAAGGCAGCAGCAATAGAGAACATAGGTCCGATTTTGGAAAGTCTGTCATAGACAGCATACACTTGCTCAGGGCTGGTGTAGAGCTTTTCAGGGTCAGCTGCAATAATAATAAAACAGAAAATGAGTAAATTGACAAGTAGCAAAAATCAAATTAAACACAGCGACAAAAAGATAAATGCACTGGCATTCATTCCATATTCGATACAATAAGCATGCAAAAATACCATAGAGACGTACTATCTTCATTGTTGACACCATCTTCCTCTCCTCCAGTGATTCCAATTTCCATCTCTAGCCAGATATTCATCTTGTGCATACGCTCAAAGTATTCAGCACAAATGGCAATATTGTCCTCATCTGGTTCTTCGGAAAGATCCAACATGTGAGAAGAGTAGAGAGGTTCTCCGTATTGCTTGAAATATTCCTCATCCGCAGCAAGCATACCGTCCATCCAGGGCAACAATTTCTTGGCACAGTGATCCGAATGCAACACGACAGGAATTCCATAGTAAGGAGCCATAAGACGGACGTGCATGCCAAGGGCAACGGCACCGGCGGCACAAGCGTTGGGGTCCTTGATCCCCTTTCCGGCGTAGAATTGTCCACCTCCGTTAGATACTTGGATCATGACGGGACAGTTGTTTTTCTGAGCAGCCTCCATAACAGCGTTCGCAGTGGAAGAACTAAAGGTATTTATTAATAATTCATATCAATATTTGTAATATTTAAGCAATAATGAGAATGGAGTGGGGAAATTTAAATCCAGCGAGGCGATAAACAAAGATTCAAGAAAGGGAACAAAAATAAATAATGAATATCTTTTTTCGTACCTTGTACAATTGAAGGCGGGAAGGGCAAATCCCTTATCCTTGCACACGGTCAAGAGCTTGAGAAGATTGTCACCGGTGACAACACCAGGGGGGATATCAGCGAGAGACATGGTGAATTATTTAATTGAGTTTGTTTAGATTCGTTTGCAATTTACTTTTATTAAAAATTATGATTCTGGCAGCTGCTGCAAGAATAAGAAAATAATAATAAGATTTCATTCGAAGATGCGAATATTAGTACTGGTTAACTCGTAAAAGATCCATCCTTTCCTGTGTTCGCAAGATCTGGGGAGGAAGGATTCGCGTAGTGTTGCCAAATAGTAATGCAATAGCAGTGGTAGTAGGTACTAGTAGTACGGGTAGCAGCTAGCGAACCAATGAAAATCATCGAGAAGCGAAAAGCTAAGACTTTGGTAACGCATGCAGTGCTTTAGATTACAGTCAAATTTTCAGATTGCCTAAATTTATCAGTACTATTCTAAAATCAGATATTGCTACGTAAAAGCAAGCAAAAAGAAGCAGACCGTCTTACGGGGGTAGTCCACCCGGGTTGTGTCTTTGCCTATCAGATTCAACGTGGAGAAAATACGTGTACCTTATTAGAGCAGCTGCTTCTACAAGTAGCTAGTAATAAAGCACTCACTACTGGTACTTAGTGTTAGTCTGATCACGGTCAAACTTTATTCAGGCCAATCCTGATGGTTTGAAATATTATTTATGAGAGGTTGGTGCGCACGAAAAATACATAGTCAGACCAAAGCAAAGTGAATGAAACTGGTAGATTCATTGGTTGGCAGGTAAGAAGTGAAGAAGGTACTATAGTAAGCTGACTAGGTACAGGACTATAGTAGGTGAAAGTCACCAAGTTTGTTTTTGCTCGATTATTGCCTGCCGGAATCCTAAAGAGTGGGTAGACGCACTAGCACAGGTCCTAGAGCTAGGGCAATCGCCGTTGCTGTTGCATATCCCAATATGCCGACCAATAGTGCTGGTAATACCAATCGTTTCCATTGTTTGGCCTGTGCCATGGCAGCCGCTGTTGTTGGTCCACCGACATTTGCATTGCTAGCCAAATGCAGTTCTCGGAAGGGCAGCCGAAAAATTCCTCGACCTAACAGCACCAGGACGACGTAGTGCACTCCAATTTGTAGAGCACTAAAGAGGAACAAACTTGGAGCTTGTTGCAGAACGAGACGCAGCGATCCGGCTGCTCCCGATGTAGCAAAGAACATTTGTATGAAAACAATACCCAGTGCTGTGCCTGCATTTCGGATGCGCGAAAAGAATTTGGGTCGCGCTGTGGCCGCCGCGACTGTCAATAGAGAGATCATGGGAAGAGCTGATGTGCCCGGCAGCAGCCATTTTGTTAGACCTCGACCCGCTGCAACCAACGTGGATGCCACCGATGCGGAGATCGCCAAAGTCGATAAGCTTATTCCTGCACCTGCGTCATCTGTATCCGATACCGATTCTGGATCTGCAACCGACAAAGCACTGGTTTGTATTTCGTCAGAAATAGTGTTACTGTTGGTTGTAGTCGTTTCTGATGTATCTGGTTCTCCCTCCTTGGAATTGGCAAACAAGAAAGCAAAATACAAAGCCACTACGACATTGTCCGCAGCAATGGCAGCAGAGACAGCGGAACCTCCAATGTGCAATGTTTCTGCCACGGCTACAAAGTTAATGGCACCTCCAATATGACGAGCGGCCAAGGCACACGCGACACGCCAACCTACATCGGGTCCCATAGACGTCAACAGTAGGAGCGGAAAGGCAACCAGTGTCCCAACAATAGTAGCAATCGCGCCGACTCCAAAAGCCAGTAGCAACGATCCCGTGTCCGTAATAACTCGTTTCAAATCAGAATCAAACAACAGCATAGGAACGGCCAGGGGAATCAAATATTGATTGGTCATGGCATCTGCAAAAGAATAAAGAAAAATAAATAAAGATAGATAGATAGTTTGGTGTAAATTTGCACTGTAATGAGCGTTGCATAGTCATGATGGTTTCTCAAAAACGTACAAATGGGACTCTCAAAGGGGATAATACCGAGATTGGCCACTGTTAGTGCCAATGCCATGGTTGCCAGCGGTGCCTGTTTTGTGTTTGTATTATTACAATGCACAATTATATTAGTCACGACAATCATTCCATGATGGTGTGCACAACACACGTACATACACAGACACACACACGTTACATACCGATAATGCTTTTCCAATCGTTGTGCGTTTTTCCAAGGATATTCCAAACGTTGACAACCACAGAATGGCCGTCAAGACATAGGTAGAATCACAGTGCATGGACGTCATGGTCGATGATATGATGGCGGCGGCGGGCAGATGAGCATGGAGTTGTTGTGATACACGAGAAGAATGTTTTGGTACCGTTGGATTCGACAAGAAGTGTAATTTTTGTTGCGATAATAATCTTGGTCGGTGATACAGCTTATGCTGCTGCTGCTGCTGCTGATGATGAGATGATGAAAGAGGGATGGACCAGGTGGGTGCTGTACTACTACGACAACTACTAGTAGTGAAGGCCACAACAGAATGTTGGTAATAGCACGATGATAACAGCAGCATAGGAAGAGAGCATGATTGGATAAAACTATATTTTCGCATCTTGTCTCTACAGACTGCAAACAGTTTTCTCCTTGTAAGGAAAACAAAACAAATGAGAAAGTCGTACTAGTATGGAGGTCGGAAGTCGGGGAAAGCTGCAAGTTGACAGATCGGCATTGACAGAGGGGAAGATTTGGAAAAGAGATCAGAAGATGGCATAGTTATGGGATTTGTAGATAGGGTTAGGACTGAAGTCACACCGACTACTCCTGACTCAGGATGCCCTTGAATAATAATACTCCGAGTACCTGCTGTTCGTGACTCGTGAAATACTCCAGTAGAGTATTAGAATGCTCTCCCAAAGGTAAAGTATTTCTCATAAAAAAAGATGGACACAGACTTAGAAAGTTGGAGTAAGGGCGACCTGTCACGCAAAATTTAATCCCTTTCTGTTCTGATGATAGGCACGTACACTGTTTATCGTGGATTTGTTTAAGTTAAAAACGGTTCCGCTGGGACTGGACACGAACGCCAGCACGCTACTAGAGTACTACTAGTCTAGCTAGAGTAGCTAAGTCTAGCAGTAGTGCAGCCTGAAGCCTGAACGATGAATCATCAACGATTTGATCCGAAATTTCTGGAGATGCACGGAATTTCCCAGTTCTTTCTGAAAACGTAACAAACGCAACGATCATGAAAAATAAAAAAATTAGAAGAGTCTCACAATGTGAACTCGAAAACGAAAATAATATTACCTTTCCACCCACACATACTATATAAAATCAGAATATATTACAACATGAAGACCACCACCACCTTTTCTCTTTTGGTTCTTACGGTTACCCCCACTTTGGCTTTTTCGCCCATGACGGCTCCCACACGTACGACGGCCACGGTAAATTTGCAACAACCAATGTCGATGACTCCCATGAGTCGTCGTCACAGCAATACGTTCAACACCAACACGGCTCTCTTTTTGAGCGCCAACACCGGTGATCAACTCAAAGAAAAGGCTGACAAAGTCGTCACAAAGTTTTTGGTCGTGGACTACGATCGTGCTGCAAATAATCTTGCCGATAACTGGGGTTGGATTACAGCCTCCGGATTCCTAACAATGGTACTAGGTTTCAGTGCTCTCTATGTGCCTCTTTTTGCCACGGGAGTTGCCTACGATGGAACGGTCATTACACTTGCTCTCGCCGGAATTGTAGGTATTATTGGTGCCTTTGTTCGGGAAAATGGACACAAGGCCAAGTCTGCCTTCAGTGGTGTGGGGTACGCGGGACTTGCCTACTATATGTACACCCATCCAGGAGCTGGATTAGATATCATTACCTTGACCATTGCTAGTGTTTTGGCAGTAGAAGGATTTTACGAAACTGCCCTGGCGGCCAAGAACAAGAACCTTCAAGGACGTCCTTGGCATTTTGTCAGTGGCATCGGCTCTGTCTTGGCCAGTGCCTTTTTGGCAGCCAATATTCCCGCTGCTAGTTTGGTCGCCCCTGGTGTTGCACTCGGTGGACGTCTGACTAGCAGTGGCGCCACCAAGATGGCTGTTGGACTGACGGGTCAGGAATTGGCTGACCAGCGTAAGAAAAACAAGAAGAACTAAATTCGTCGTTCCTTTTCGAAACGAAATGATGACAACCACTTGCCAAAAAAAGCCACCAAAACAAGCTACAAACGGAGTATTGCAATTATTAGTTTAATATTAAAGGTACCTTACCATTCTTTTACGCAAGAACTTTAGCTCCATGTACTAGCTATAGTTCCACGAGTACTGTATTAGTTACTGAGTGTCATAGCTGTCTAGCAGAGCAAACCTGTGCTGCTGATGATCCTGGCGGGACGCCCCCCGAGGAATGAAACTGAGGAATGAAATTTCATTAAATCATTATCCTCCTCCATGGAGGGTGTGGTCCGGTTGTGATCAACTATGTCACCCTTCGGGGTGCCAATGGTTACCTTCGGGTGACCTTGGCGCCCTGCGGGCGCCATAGTTGTGATCCCCGTAAATTAGACGTTCAATTTTT
>Ga0210036_1000310_pt1 | contig 58649 bp, 57 predicted proteins | sample CryGeymeta201515_FD_185469 | JGI IMG/M metagenome (GOLD analysis project Ga0210036, IMG submission 185469) | Groundwater microbial communities from Crystal Geyser aquifers in Utah, USA - Crystal Geyser metaG 2015-15 (SPAdes) (version 2) | ecosystem: Environmental > Aquatic > Deep subsurface >... | reverse complement strand
GGTCCCCTAAATCGCATCCCATATCCCGCCTCGGCCATTATCGCCCTTCGCTCGGTTGAAGGTTGCCGTACCCCTGCGCTCCTACCCCGTTGACCTTTCCCCCTATTTATTGAGATGATACGCACCAAATGGCGAGTTGACGATACGCCATGTAAGAAGAAAACAGAGCAAGACCACAACAAGGGTGAGAAGGTATATAGCTACCGGGTCTCCCGTGCTTCCCAGCACCCATCCGAAAAGGGAGATGTCAGGGTGAGGCACACCCATAAGACCATCGTCTCCCCCCGTCACCGTGTACCATTTCCATGCCACGGTGAAAAACATCATGCCAAAGGCCAGGGTCAGGAGGGCAAAGGCCAGTCCGCCTGTCCGCACCTGCACCCAACCCACAGGCAGGGCGAGGAGCAGGGTGCCCATGATTCCCAAAAGTAGGGTAACCCAGAGAGATGAGGGGGCGACGTGCAGAAGGAAGAGCCCAACCATGTATGCCCCTGTACCCAGGTAGGCATTGTGCATAAAAGAGAGCAGCCCGGTGTAACCCAGGAGCACGTCGAGACTCATCGCCAGCAGTCCGTAAATTAGCATCTGGTTGATGAGGCTTATATAGAACCGGTTTTCGACCACAAAGGGAAAAACGGCGAGACATGCCACTATTATCAAAAGGGACAGAATTTTTCTTGTCATGGGCTTGCGGCGCTCTTGCCCGGGACCGGAGGGTCGTCTTTCCATATTATTCGAATCTTCCTTCACCTAGGAGTCCCCTCGGCATAAAGGCGAGGATGATGGCCATCAACATATATACGATCACCATGGCGAGATCGGTAACAAAAAACTCGGCCAGGGTCTGGACCAGACCGATAAGGAGTGCGGCAAAGACCGCTCCCCGGAGGCTTCCCAATCCGCCTATTACAATGACCACAAAAGAGCTGATGAGCATCTCATGACCCATGGTGGGGTCCACAGAGTAAAGAGGCCCCGCCACCACGCCGGCGATGCCGGCCATTCCACACCCTAGAACGAATGCCCCGATGTGGACGAGCTTCATGTTGATCCCAAGGCAGGAGACCATCTCCGGGATTGTGCTGGCCGCTCTGAGGGTAATTCCGGTTTTCGTCTTTTCCAAAAAGAGCATGAGCGCTACCATGGTGGCCGCAATGATCACAAGGGTCGCCAGCCGATAGACCGGATAGTGAGTGCCCAGAATCGGAAGGGTGTCCTGGAGAAAGAGCGGGAGCTTCACAAACCTGGGTTCATTGCCCCAGATGTAACGTATGAGTCCGTCCAGGAGAAACATGAGTCCGTAAGTCAGGATGAGGGTATAAACAATGGAGCGTTTTCTCACAGGGGCAATGATAGTCCTCTCCAGAACCAGCCCAATAAAGGCAACTATGAAAGGGGCAATGACAAGGGCAACAAAGAAATTAGCCCCAAACGACATCAGGGTAACGCTCGCGTATGCCCCCACGGCGTACAAGGAGCCGTGCGCAAGGTTCATCACCCGGCTCAGGCCGTAGATTATATTGAGCCCTATGGCCACGATGAGGAATACACCACCCAGCACGAGACTGTTAAATAGGATATCTACCGCTGTGCTCACTGCTCTGCCTTCAGCCTCCCTTTGTCACCTCAGGACATACCTTCGCGGCGAGGATACCGGCCCGGCTGTTGATGGACCGCTGCCCAACCGCGAAGGAGGTTATCGTTAGGGATATGGACCTTTCAGGAGTCCTACTTTTCAGGTGGACCAAGTTCTTCGGCCTTGAATGTGTGGAGCACCTTCATGACCACCTTGGCTCCGAATTGATTGGGCGGAGCTGCCATGGTTTCCGTGAGTACCGCGTCATTTCTCATGCAGTTGTCAAAGGCCGAAATGCGCACGGTCCCGTAAGGGCCGTCAAAGCTGATGCCCCTGAGGGCGTCTGCGATCTTGTCGGGGTTTGTGCTACCGGCCTTCTCAATTCCGTTGAACAGATTCATGGCGCCAACGTAACTATGTACAGCCGCATCGGAAGGGATAGTCTTGTAGGTCTCCCAGAACTTCTTTTCCCAGGCATCAGACACCGGGGTATTCACATCCCATGACCAGTCCGATGCGCCAAAAATCCCGTAGCATGCCTCTCCGCCTTCTTCCAGCTCTACAGGACCTGGGGCTGCGGCGGAGACTATCTTCGAGGTCTTTTGGAGCCCGAAGTCCGATGCCTGTTTAGCAAACACCGGGATGACGTTGGTGATAAAGGCGATATAGATGCCGTCTGCACCGGAGGCCTTTATCTTGCTGATGTAGGAGGACCAGTCCTTGGTGCTGGTGGGCGCCTTGTCAAAATTTTCATTGTAGATTTTTATTCCGCTTTGTTTGGCCAGTTCTATGAACCGTTTTCCCGCATCGTGGCCCCATGCATAGTCATGGACGATGACATAGTAGGTGCGATCCTTAAGGTCGGGCCGAGCCAGAATACCCTTTATATTTCCCACTGCGGTCTGATCATTGGCCAACTGCCCGGATCGGAAAACCCACTTGTGAATGCCGTAGAATGCCGTTGTCATGACGTGGGTGGTCAGGAAGGGAACTTTCAGCCTGTCTATGTTTTTGGCGATGGCGAGACCGACCCCGCTCGAGAAGACCCCGATGAGTGAGACGCAGTTATCCTTGAACACCAGTTTTTCTGCCTTGCTCACAGCGACATCGGGTTTGATTTGAGTATCTTCGACTACCAACTCTATGGGACGGCCGAGGATGGTTCCCTTTTCCTTGGCCGCCATCTCTATGCCGTATTTCATCTCAAGTCCGCCCTGAGCTACGATGCCTGTAAGCGGAACGAGAACCCCGATCTTGACCGGGTTTGCCGCCGACGCATTTGCCGAAAATACGAACGCCATAGCCACGATTACTACGATGAGAAGCACTCTTTTCATCTTGTTGACCTCCTGGGCCTGAGAAAGGAAAACACGTTACTCTACACCTCACACCACCAGCCGGAATTATTTGCTTGCTATCACCCCCTTTTAACCTTCCGAACCATGTTGGAAAAATTTACCTTGAGTGCCTATTTTTTCTAATCCAGCGAGGGAAGCACCCTGTCAATCAACTCCACAAGATCCAGCAGTTTCATAGGACTTTCTATTCGCTTAGCCCCCTCATTGAGGTTGTAATGGCAGAAGGGGCAGATGGAGACCATGTAGTCAGCTCCGGTTTCCATCCCTTCGCTGATTCTCTTGGAGGCATTTGAGGCAGCCCATTCGCCATATCCGGTCATAACGCCCCCGCCTCCGCCGCAGCAATAGGAATTGGCTCTAATCCTGCCCATCTCCTTGAGTTCAATGCCTGGTATCGCCTTGAGAAGCTCCCGTGGAATATCATAAAGGCATTCCTCTTCGTTTAACCCGATGTAGGCCCCTTTCCAAAGCTGACTTCCTTCCTCGTCAATGATGAATTTGTTAAGGTGTCTTCCTGTATGACAAGGGTCGTGGTAAGTAACCTTCCAGGGGATGCTTCCTTCCAGCGGGAGCTTTCCTTCCTTCAAAAGGTTATAGAGAAACTCGACAGTGTGTATCACCTTTATCCCGTCAAGGGCCTCCGTATAACCACTAGCGAGACTGTAATCCTTTTTTATTGCCCGGTAGCAGCCCGCACAGGATGTCACTATTGTCTTGACGCCCCCTTCTTTGTGAAGCCTTTGGAATGTATGTAGATTTTCTTCGGCCACCCTTTTGAACTCAGAGGCGTCTCCTATACGCATGGCAGTTGAGCCGCAGCAGATTTCATTTTCTCCCAGGATGCCGAAATCAACTCCCAGCTTCTGGAATATGGAAGCAGTGGCTACCGGCACGGATCTGGCCGGCAGATTGAACGCCCCGGTGCATCCGACGTAATAAAGCACTTCGGCCGGCTCGGCATTTATATCCTTTATGGGCCTCTTGGCCTTTTTGAAAGGCCTTGTCCAGTCTGTTCTTACTCTTCTCGGCCCCTGATATGGATTATTGTAACTTCTCAGAGACTGAGTGATCTTTTTCTGACTGGGCATGGGGCCGACGCCGTCCTCTACTGCCTTGCGCCTCATCGCTTCGATAATTTCCGGGATGAAGGGCTTATGATCCAGCTGGCATTGAGATTGGCACCCGGCGCAAACCGTGCATTTATATATTGCGTCAAGCAGGTCTTCGTCCCAATTGAGTTCGCCGCTCAGAAGCCCTCTGGCAAAAGCAATCTTGCCTTTGGACGCCATAAAGCCTTCGAATCCGAATTCGGCCCCAGCAGGGCATATATCAGCGCTCCTGGTAGGCGGGCCGTATTCATAGGCCACCTTGCAGGTTCCGCATGCGGTGCATCTCCATATCTTGTCTTCAAGTTCCTTCAGATCTGATATTTTCCAGTCCATTTGCTGCCTCCGTCTTAGCCCTTTTTCTCAAAATCCCAATTTCCCGGGATTCATTATATCGTTAGGATCAAGCATCGCCTTAACCTTCTTGAGAAGCATCAAATATCCCTGATGCGCCCTCTTGTTGATCTCCACAGCAAAATCAACAGGAGGCTTGTAAGGGATGCCGCCCATGTCGAGGTCCACCCGCAGGCACTCCACTATCGCCTGTCTGGCATTTTCAGTTTCCTTCTCACTCTGCTTGTTGAAGGGTATCATGGCCCTCAGCATGCCGTAGTGAACCCCTCTGTACATGCTCATCCTCACGGACGGAGAGAGATTATGTGATATCAGGATCTCTTTCCATTTCTTATAAACCGGAGCCCATTTCTTTGCGGGTGTAAAAGTCCCGGGCCATGAGATCCCGGCTCCTCCCTGTTTGCAGTAGTTTTTCGTTGAGCCTACTATCTGGCTGGGAAGCTGGGTTCTTGCCTTAAGTGCTTCTTCAGGATAGTGAGTCTCCTTAATGCTTGTCCCTTTTTGTTTCTCCTGATCAAGCACAAGGCTCCATATTTCTTCCTTGGACTCCTTCTCCTTTTGGGTGAAGGAATATGTGGTTGCATAGCTGAACCACTCTGGGTCTTTTTCAGGCTTGGGCTTGTAAGGATAGGGGATCGGCACCTGGGCAAGCCACCAGGAAACCCCTGTAAGATCATCACAGATTTCATAGTTGCTTAGGTTGAGCATGTAAGAATACATATCATCAACGTTATCGCAGCATACTGTAAAGATCTTAAGAAGAGGAGGAGAGTGGTGGACATTTATCCCCAGTTTTGTCACGATGCCGGTAGTGCCCAGCCAGCCTTTAAAAAGACCGTCGAGTTGCGGCATCGGAAGTACGCTGTGCCATGCCTCGGGGTTTATGGCACACGACCCTGCCCTCACTACCTCTCCTGTTGGCAGAACAACTTCCATGCTGGTTATCTCCTGGCTCTGAAGCCCGTACCGGGCATTCATGCCCCCAATTCCGTGGCTTATGGCGCAGGAGGATACCGATGCAGAGGGAGGTCCGACCGGCCAACCAAACCTCAGACCGTGCGGAGCCAGGGCGGCGGCCAGTTGGGCATGCGATACCCCCGGTTCTATAACTGCTACGAGCGCTTCAGGGTCAATTTCTATGATCTTATTCATGCGTTTCAGGTCAACAATGATTCCGCCCCGTTCGGGTATGGTAAGACCTCCGATGTTGGTTCCGGCTGTGTAGGGGACGACAGGAATTCTTTCCTTGTTTGCGAATGTGAGTATCCCCTGAACCTGCTCCACAGTGCTGGGCATAACCACAAAGTCCGGAAGCTTGGGCTTCACGAAACTTAGGTCGTAGGAATAGGCATAGCATATATGCTTTGCGCCTGTAGCGTTTTTCTCCCCGACAATGGACTGCAATTCCTTAACTATTAGTTCCTTGTTTCTAGCGTGCATGGCCTTGACTCCTCCATATACTCCTTATAGTTGCTGAGCCTGCCTACTTCATAGACCTCAATACCTCAAGGCGGTTCTGCCTCTTTTTGACAATCATCTTGAAGTTACGCGGTACGTCCGCCAGAAGAGCTCCCGACTGTTCCGCTCCTTTGCTGTAGCAGGAGAGGATTGCATCTTCTACCTCCAGGGCCTTGGCTGCGGCCTGGGCCAGGGAAGCGTCTGGGGGAAGGTCGGTTTCAAATGCAAAATCGTCAGGGTTCAGGTCGAAGGCAAAACAACCCTCAATGGCATCTGTAATAACTGACTGATAAGCCATTCTGACCTGCTTTACATATTTTACGTTTTCATTGGCGAAACCGAGAAAGATGTCTTTCTTTGCAGGAAATCTACCTGCCAGAGATTCATAAAAGGCTGCGGCCTTTTCCTCCAGTCCCCTGATAAAGCTAATGGTCTCGGACGCTGTGCAGAGTTTCATTTTTTCTGTTTCCTTTCTTGCTAAAGCCACCTATGGATGCATACCTTGCTTTCCGTAAAGAAACGTACTGCCTCTTTTCCCTGCGTGTGCAGTATGCCCATGAAAGATCCTGCCATACCGCTGAATGGGAAGAAGGCCATGGGGGCTACAATTCCGATGTTTATGCCGACATTTCCGCTTATGACATCGTACTGGAAGTGCCGTGCATGCTTGCCGTTGGATGTAAAGATGGCATGACCGTTGTGATAGGGGCTTTCGTTGCAGATCTCTATGGCCTCCTCCAGGGTCTTGGTCCTCAGGATTCCCATCGTGGGCCCGAAGATTTCCTCACGGACGGCTCTCATTTGCCTGTGAAGTCCTTCCATGATGGTCGGCCCCAAGAAACACCTATCCGGATATCCGCCGACGATCTTCCCAGGCTTTCTGCCGTCAAGCCGTAATTTTACCCCTTCCTTGATAGCGCTTTCTATGTGGCCCAGGATTTTCTCCTTTTTCCCCGCGTCCCTTACCGGGCCCATCTGTACTGACTCATCAAGCCCGTATCCGATGGTGATGGCCTTTGCGCGTTCGGTCACCTTCTCAACAAAGCTGTTATAAAATCTGTCGTCGTCGCCGACCATGATCAGTGTCTGACCCGCCAGACACCTCTGGCCGGCGTTGCCGAAAAACGACGTCATCAGACCCGGTATTGTTGCTTCCACGTTACAGTCGGGCATAATGACAAGTATGTTGGCTGCTCCACCCTGTGCGATGCAGCGTTTTCCGGTCTTGCCACATCCCGGATAGATAACATCGCGCATTACGGGAGATGAGCCAACAAAGGTGATGCCTGATATACCAGGATGATCAAGCATCCCATTGACGACAGTTCTTCCTCCATGAACCATATTCCAGACCCCGGGGGGAAATCCTGCCTCCTCTGCAAGTTCAGTAATCCTTGTCTGGCTGAAAGGCACTTCGCTCGATGGCTTGATTACTACGGTGTTACCTGTGGCCACCGCATAAGGGGCGGACCAGAGCGGTATCATAAAAGGGAAGTTAAATGGCCCTATAACGCCGAAGACCCCTAGCGGGACTCGGATGAGGTACTCGTCAATTCCAGAGGCGATATCTTCTGATGTATCCCCCATCATCAGTGTCGGTATTCCGCATGCTACCTCAACATTTTCGATGCCTCGCCTGGTCTCTCCCCTTGATTCATCTATGGTTTTTCCGTGTTCCTGAGTCTGAACCCTGCTGAGGTCCTCAAAGTTCTCCTCCAGAAGATGGAGGAATCTAAAAAGGTAACGACATCTGGTGACTGCCGGTGTCCTTCTCCAGTCATGGAATGCCTCTGTGGCGGCGGCAACCGCCGAATCTATCTCCTCCTTGGTGGAAATGCCCACCTTACCGATTACCTCACTGGTGGCAGGATTAACCACATCTATCATCTCGCCCTTTGATTCCGTCCACTCGCCGTTAATATAGTTTTTAGCGGTGGGCACTCCCTTTATGGGTTCTTCAAGAATAGCCATAATAGTTTCCTCCTTTAGTTCAGGTTACGCGAAAGATGTCTTGTCTTTTTCTATCTTGTTTTTCAAGAAATATGAGGTTATATTGATAACTTAATCTCCCTATTTAGTCATGCTGTATTAGTTCGTGTCCATCCGGAAATGAGATAGTTTCGTCGAGTTCAAGGCGAGCGATAATTTTAACCACAGGAATACATTGACGTATTTCGAGGATTAAAATTTGAGCCCAACGCCGAAATCGGTGAAAATAGCCATTTACGGATGGACACGAGTTCAGAAATCCTTGCGGCTTCAGGCGCACGGAAACCTTGCGCGCTGCGCCTGAAGGCGCACCTACAGAAGGTTATTCCTGGTCTGCACGTGCTGACCTGCACAAAGGCATCCCCCCAATTATTGAGCTGATAGGTCATGCTGTTGCTTCTTATATGAAAATGAATAGTCATAGCGGTGTAGCCTGTCCTGGATTCCGCATCGAGTCTGCAATGACATGCCGCATTTTCATGCTTTATTATGACCCAACAGGGCATGGTGGTTAGACGGATTACCATTTTCCTTTTTCGTTATGCCCGCCCATAGCGTTGTGGTCAATCGAAGAATTACCGACGGTCATTCTTTAAGAGGCAGACACTTTCAGACCTTTTGCGGGTCTGAATCTTCCTCTACCTCGGCTATATAGAGATGACTTGCTCCTACCCTCTTTTTGATTACACCTTCTATTTCAAGAATGGGACTACCCTCGGAGACAATTCTAGCCTTGGATCCGAAATGCAAATTCTTGGGATGGGCCATGGTAATGGGGCCGTTATCAGGAGGCTCAAATGCCGGGGTATTTGTCAGATTGGATAAGTAGTCCCCAACGTCCAGGAGATCATTGCTCATGGCGATCTGAGCCGCATCGGGATCCCTTTGTATAAGCGATTCGAGGATATTTTCGTGTGCCAAACGCACCTGTTCGTAGAAATCCGGTCCAAGCTTCAGGTTTGCTTTTATGGACCGCAGGAGGTTGTCTATAAAATCAATGGTCAGGACGAGAACGGTATTTTCAGCCATGCGCGCCAGGTACCGGTGGAAACTTATCTCCTTGGAGACCTCTGAATCACCTTCTCCAATATGCTCCCGCATAACCTGACGCAGGTACTGGATGTCTTTACCGGTAATCTTTGTTGCCGCGATTCTTGCTACGGTGGGTTCAATAAGGTACCGCAACATGGTTATTTCCTTGATGCTGACGGGCTTGAAATGAAGAAAGTTGATGATGCTGTTGATGGTGGTTCTCATGTCCACTTCGGCAACGAAAGCACCTCCCCTGATGCCTTTGCGGATCTCAATAAGGCCCATAACCTCCAGAACCCTAAGGGCCTCCCTCATGGTTGCCTTGCTAACTCCGAATTGTGATATGAGTTCTTTCTCCGATGCCAGCCTGTCACCAGGTTTAAGCTGTCCTGACAGAATTGAGTCACGGATCTGACTGATGATGTTGTCAGAGACCTTTTCGGATTTCACAACGGCCTTGAAGTTTATAGAACCTTGTGCTTCTTCCTGTGCCAGTTTCATAACCACTTCTACAATACTCCAACTCGTTATAGACCTTAGAGTGTCTTTATATTGAAATTGATAGTCGTAGCGGCTCAGGCCGCTATCAAGTTTGTGGTGCCTGGATTCCGGATCGAGCCGGGAATGATATGCGGCATTTCAATGCTTCTTTGTACCGCAACAGGGCATCGCGGTTTATATGAAAATCCCCCTTCGCTTCACTCCTCCCCCTCGACGGGGGAGGGAGGGGTGGGGGTGATTTTCATCTTTCGTTAGTAAAGCCGCCCTTTCTCTGTAGGCCAAAATATCTGCCCAAGGTTCTTTACGTAATCCCCGGTCCCCACTCAGGCCACTAAACGGGATGATGACATGGCGTGAGATATAGCGCTAGAAAAATAGAGTGTCAAGAAAAATATTATAATATTTCATATTTCTAGTAATTTTAGAGAGATCAAATGGATATGCCTAGCTTTTCAAATCGAATTATTTGCTAAAAAATATATATTAATTAATATGTTATAAGAAACCTAATAAGAAACCCAAATATTATAATTGTTAATATATTTTGTTGACATGGGTGGGATTCTTCTTTATAGATAACCCCAATCAATGTGGGAGTTGCTGGTGCTGATCCTTAAATGAAGAGGAGATTGATGATGGGAGTCAGAGTCAATGCCTTAACCTGCACAGGGTGCATGGCCTGCGAGATGGCCTGCGGCTATCATAGGGACGATGCTTTTGCATTGTTATCGTCCTGTATTGTTGCCTACAGGACGAGGGAGAAAAAGGACTACTTCGGGGTAATTCTGAAGGAAGAAGATTCGCTGGTGATTGCCAGGCCGGAGGGTATGGAGATCAGAAAGATTGGAGATGCAGGCGGCGGTGGAGGAGATTCCAGCGCGAAACCAATGCTGTTAAGGGAATCCTGCGATTTGTGCGCCGGAATGGATGGAGGGCCGATGTGCGCCCGGTTTTGTCCTGTTGATGCCATAAGCGTCGAGTAGGGTCTGCGATGCGGGGAATTGGAGCCCGATAAGCTCATAAGGAGGAGCAAATCATGGAATATCTGTCATCTGGAAAGATACTGATAGTTGATCTCGCCGCAGGGGAGACAAGGGAAGAAGAACTGGAAGATGATCTTATTTCAAAGCGCATAGGCGGTATCGGCATAACTACACACCTTTTGGGTAATTACAAGGATCAGGATCCGATTGTAATGGGCTGCGGGCTTCTTACCGGAACGCTTTATCCGGCATCCGATCTTTCAATAATAACTGCAAAGAGCCCTGTAACGAAAACCGTATGCCACCTTCCCGTAGCGCTGAAAGCCGGGATTGAATTCAAATACTGCGGCTTTGACTACCTGGTGATATTGGGTAAGTCCGCTAATCCTTCTATGCTCTGGATTCACGACGGTGTGGCGGATCTGATGGATGCCTCGGCAGTATGGGGAAAGGACGTCTGGCAGACGACCGATGCCTGGAGAAAAGAGATGGGTGACGATCTCATACAGACCCTCGTCATAGGTAACTGCGGAGAGAGGTGTTCCGATCTTGCACAGGTTTCGGTAAACTACTGGGGTAGCGGCGATATCTGGGGGTTCGGCAGTCTATTCGGTGAAAAGAGGCTTAAAGGTATTGCCATGAGAGGCATGGGGCTTCTGGAGGTAGCCGAGGCTGAAGGATTCGTAGATCATTCGATTAAAGTACTCTCTGCCTTGAAGCAGGCCCCATGGGGGGGTAAGACAGGCATAACAGATATCGTGACCGCAATGGGCAGACAGGATGTCTCCGATTGGATGGCGCCAATGGTCCACAGAAACAGCTCTTCCTACAATGTGCCTTATCCCTATAGTACATTTCTCTATCTGGACGAGGACCCGGCTCTTCTTAAAGAGCCCGAGGGAGTTGAACCTGGGATCATGATTACGAGCCCCTATGTGGCTATTGCTGCAAAGGACTCTGGGATGTCGGCCTCTGAGGCCTTCAAGACGATCAGATCATGCCTGCGTTACGGTATTGATCCGGAGGCGGCCATGCAAATTTCAGCGGCTGAAGGCAAAAAAACCAGAGGGGAGATGGAGGCAGCCTTAGATTCCATGTCCAGGAAGGACACAGTCGGTTCAAGGCCGCCCTTCAGTCATTACTGTCCGGGACATCCCCTCTTTGCCGATTTCGGCACAGGGAAGGATTCAGGCGATTTCGAGGAATGGTGGATGAGAAGACAGGCACTTGCTTATCTTTTCGGCGTTGATCCGATGTTCATGCTGATGAGCCCGGAGATAAGCGCTCAGTCAATGATGGAAGCAGTGCGACTAGGAACCGGGGTGGATATTTCCGAGGAGACTTTGAATTTTCTGGTGACTGAACTCTGTGCATAGACATCGGCATTAGCCCGCCTCGCGGAACATCCTTCACCGGAAAAGAGGGAAGTTTGATGCTGAGGGAGACCTGCGTGTCATGAAGATCTGCTTAGATTTGACAGTAAAATACACCCCCCACGCCAACTCTCCCCCGCAAAGGGGGAGGGAAATCCTCGACCTCGTGGAGTGTCGAGAGGGAGGGGGATTTTCATGTGCGGGAGCGACAGCTTATTCCTGTCATGGATGTTTACAGTAAAAATACTTCCATTTTTTCTAGGTCGGGATCGGGGTCGCAATCGGTAAGAGCAGGCAATGCCTATCGTTAAAAGACGATACCGCATCCGACCCCGAAGAATCTCATGGCCGGAGGCGGCCTCTGGGTCATGAATATTTGAAATAAATTACTAGGCCTCTCGCGATGGTTTCGTATCACCATCGTTCCGGCAAAATCCTCGTAATTGGGGCGTAGATCTGACCAGGAGCAGGAACAATCCAAGCATAAGGCTGCCTGGCTTTTTTATCCCTGATAACGCGCTTCAAGACAAAGGACCGGATTATTGCGAGAGGATTGATGTCTAGAGGCTTCCGGAATGGTTGAGAAGGCCCCTTTCTTAAGATCTGCAAGAATAGGAATATATACCGGGGGAGGGAGTTCCCATTCCTGGCTATGGTTCGTGGATGTCTTTGAGAGGCTCGGTCTTTGGGACCTGTGCTTCCTGGATGAAGCAGCCATTAACGAGGACGCCTTGAGATCAATAGACGTCCTGGCAGTTTCGGGCGGAGACACATTTGCACTGGCTGAGAGTCTCGGAAGATCGGGAGCGGAGGCACTCAGACGATTTGTCTGTGATGGGGGCCTCTATATCGGGTCATGCGCAGGCGCCTACCTTGTCATGCCGTCTTCCAAGGCGCCCTTGAACAACTTTAACCTTGTCAATGTAAAGATTGCCAACCTGGCCAAAAGCCTCCCTCCCTCTCTAAAAAATCATGATAAATTCTTTGTCCAGTACGGATGCAGCTATGTATTTCATCCTGTGAGAGAAGAAGTGCGTTTGAGGCTTGAATCTGATGCGCTTTTTCAGGGCGAAGAATTTGTAAAGGCCCCCCTGTTTGGAGGCCCTGCCATGCTGCCGAGCGAAGATGGCACTGTGATAGCAAGCTACCATTCGTTTACGGAAAAGACGGTTTTTTTAACAGATGAGGAGATTTGCAGAAATACCCTGATTGAAAAGGCCGCGATAGTTCGCTCAAAGCTCGGCAAGGGTTGCCTCTACCTGTTCGGCCCCCATCTTGAACATCCGCTGTATAAAGATGCCAACTTACTGGTGGGGCGGATAATTGCTGCTGAAAAGTCGGTGCAACTCAATAACAATATCCAGGCTGCTTCAGCGCCTCCGCCGGTAAGGAGCAGCAAAGACCTCAGACGGCAGATCAGTAATGCCAGGATTGTTGCCGGTTCGATGGAGTTCATGCCCGTCAAGTGGCTGATCGGGTGCAAGGTCTATGAACCCGAAAAAATACGTGTTTTCTTGGAGGCTATGTGGAGGCGTCTTAGGCGTCTCGAAAGGGCCCATTTATCCGGATGGGAACTGGATGAGGTTATCTCTAAAGCTGCACGAATTGTTTCTGTCCTAAGAAGGATGCACACTGCGATTGGTGAGGGAAGGGATGCAACACATCTTGCTGCAGAGCTTTTTCCTTTGCTCAGGGAGTGTACTTCGTCTTTTTTTTCGCTATATTTCAAGACCCTGAGATCAACGGATATAGAGATATCATGCGACAGAGGGCGGCTTAGTCCGGCGGCCCTATGATGTTGGTTGCCTTTACACGGAAAGAGGAGAGGTTGATGCTCATCAAAGGGTGGATATACAAAAATCGGGATAAGTCCAGGGCTATTATTGCTGCCTGCTTTTTCGTGGCACTGTGCTCGATTCTTACATGTTTCGATATATCCTGGGCCAAGGTATCTGATTCTCTCTTGGAGTCCTCCTGGTTCGTTGATTTGAAGGAGTTCTCCATCTCTGCGCACGGAACACTTAGTTGCGAGGTCTGTCACGGGGTAATGGATGAAGGGGCGGGCGGGCATCCTGTGCCGGGGAAAGACATATCTTCGAACAGACGGCCAACCGACCGTTTCGATTATTTCCGATGCAGAAAGTGCCACAGGGAATCATACGGACGATTCTTGAAGGGATCTCATGCCGAAGCCCTGAAGAAAGAAAAAGTCAATGGGGATATTGAAGCGATATCAAGCCTACCCGGGGATAAGAGAGCGCCGACATGCGGTCACTGTCACTCCTCGCATTATGAGGAGGCCAGGCTTGGCCGTGTTGAAGCAGGCAGGCGGATGACCGAAGTCTGCGGAGCGTGCCATTCGTCTCAGAAAAAAACTTATCTTAAGGGGTTTCACGGAAAGACCGCCCACAACCTTGGAGATATGACCTCCGCATACTGCAGTGACTGCCACGGAGCGCACACCTGCATATCTCTTAAGGAAAAGGATGCGGCGCTTAAGGCATGTTTAAGGTGTCATCAAAAGGCAGACGCCTCTTTTGCTTCATTTGTAATACATCCTGCCTCCGTGAAAGGTGAAGACAGCAACAAGGTCTTCAAGGTAGCCGTAATTAGGACTGTGACTGTTGTTATGGGATCTATAGTTCTTCTTATAATAGTCTTTTTTTACGGCCATAGTTTCCTCTGGATACTGAGGGAACTCCATGAAAAATTGAGGAGACATTAACCATGTCTGAGAAACGTCCGGAAGAGGCCATTCGTTTTTCCGTTCTTAACAGGATATTGCACCTGTTTGTTATGGCAGGGTTCATAGGACTTGCCGTAACCGGGTTTTCGCTTGCATTCAGCTCAAGGCCATGGGCGCAGGCAATAGCATGGCTCGCGGGAGGAGCCGGGGGATTGAGATCATTTCACAGGTTCTTTGCCGCTATCACCTATGGTTGCGTCATCCTGCATCTCGGCTGGCTAGTCTATTTCAAGGCGGTACTTAAAGGCAGACTTACCGGTCCTGATTCGCTTTTCCCCCGAATCAAGGACTTAAGGGACTTTATTGCACATGGCGCCTATATATTCGGGAAGGGAAGGACTCCGCAGTTTGACAGATTTTCCTACTGGGAGAAATTTGACTACTGGGCAATCCTCATCGGCATGAACACCATGGGGTTGACGGGGCTGATCCTATTGTTCCCGCATTTCTTTACGTCCCTGTTTCCCGGTTATTTCGTCAACCTTGCACAGGTTCTTCATCTATATGAGGCCATCATGGCCGTGGCGCTCAAGTTCGTCGTTCATATTGTAACGACCCATCTCAGACCTGAGGTCTTCCCCATTGACAAAAGCATATTCAACGGTAGAAGGAAAAGAGCCTCTTCCACAGGTGCAGTAATTTTCTTCCTGATCCTGGCAGGAGGCAGTCATGGCGGCAATTCCTATGCTGCCGGAGTCGAGCTGATGCCGCTTACTGAGCAGGGCCGCGCAAGATTGTGCCTTGACTGCCACAGATTACCCAACATAAATACCAACGAGGGGGCGAGGGATTCCCAGGTGTTTTGCCTTGAGTGCCACGGTAAGGATTCCTGTGCAAGACAGACCGGGGTTTCTCTAAAGGTTGATATGGAGACCTTCGGTAGCGGCAGGCACAGGTATCAGGCCTGTATTACCTGTCACAAGGATGTTGCAGGTTCGCCCCATAAATCGGAAAGCGGCGGTGTATGCAAGGACTGTCATTACCTTCACGATGATTCGGCCGCGGGGGATCCTCACCTGAGAGTCCAGTGCCAGGCATGCCACAGGAAATCTCCTTTCAATCAATACGATGCTGAAAGGGATCTGGTGATATTGGCGAGAAAGGATGACAAAGGACTTCCCCTGGCCCTCCTTGACCATGGCCTGAGCGACGTCTCCGACGGAGAAATCTGTGCCAGATGCCACAGAAGCGGAAACAAGGTAGGGGCGGCATCATCGGTTCTGCCCGGTAAAGGCATTTTCTGCATAATTTGTCACAGTGCCCCTTTGTCAATCGGACACTGGAGCTTTGGAGCGGCATTTCTGATCTTTCTGGGGGGGTTATACGGCATGTTCTTTCTCTGGTTCAGGGGGAGGATAGGCCATGAGGAGACCTCTGCCCATCGTAAGATATCATTGGCAGGGGAGGGGCTTTGGCAAACGGTCTTTTCAAGACGTTTACCCAGGCTTCTTTCAGTGTTCCTGTTTGACGTGCTTCTTCAAAGAAGGCTTCTCAAGGAAAGCGTGAGCAGATGGTTCTCACATTCGCTCATCTATTATGGTTTTCTGGGGAAGTTTGCGCTTGCCTGCCTGTCGCTATTCAGCTATGGCCTTTTACCCCAGGGGCGGCTGTCTTTGGCATTGCTGGACAAAAACAATTGGATTGCCGCCTCCTTGAACGATCTTTTTGGAACAATTATCCTGCTTGGTATTATGATTGCTCTTGCCCGTCGGATGATTACCAGGCCGAGTCATGTCCTGACCGAAGAGCAGGACTCTCTGGCGCTTCTGATTATAGGCATGGTTGCCTTGAGCGGATTCGTGGTTGAGGGCGCGAGGATTGCTGTTACCGGCATCCCATCCTATAAGGCCTTTTACTCCTTTATCGGTTATCCTGTTGCAGGCTTATTAAGATTGTTCGGGGTAACATGGGGGGATTTTTACGGATACCTCTGGTGGATCCACGCGCTTTTGTGGATGAGCTTTTTTGCGTGGCTTCCCTTTGGAAAAATCAAACATATCATTGCAGCACCCCTTACTCTCCTTGTTAGAGAGGCGGGAGAAAAACAGGATATGGAGGGGAGGTAGATCAACGTGGAAGAAAAGGAAAATATAATAGCCTCCCAGGGGACTGCAGCCGGTGGAGAGGAAACCTCAAGGACTGGTTCCGTGAATGCTCAGCCATTGGCGGTTGAGATTCAAAAGGATGCCCGAATTATCCCAATCGAGAAGCTCGATATATCAAGGCTAATGCAGCTTGACGCCTGCACAAGATGCGGCGAGTGCCTTAACTGGTGTCCGGTGTATGATCAGGATAAGAGGGAGGACATAATTCCCCGTACAAAGGTGCGGGATTTCTATCGCATTATCAAAGGCCAGCACGGTCTCCTGGCCCGAATCTTAAGTAAGAGCGGGCTCAATGAAAAGGTCAAGGGGCTCATAAGGACTGTTTTCAGGCTCCCTCACGTTACTGACGATATGATCACTTCGTTTGTTACAAACCTTTATGAATGTTCAACGTGCGGGCAGTGCCAGGTGGTTTGTCCGTCCAACATAGACACCGTTAATATCTGGGAGAACATAAGGGAAGCAATTGTTTCAGCCGGCTATGGACCTCTGCCGCAGCAGACCCCCCTTGTCAAAAGCGTCAAGGCCTATGACAATCCCTGGCAGCAGCCGCGCCAGGCGCGAAGCAAATGGATAAGGAGGGCGAAGAAGGAAGGCCTTCTCAAGGAGGTACCCAGGGAGGCCAAGAAAACGCATCCCAAGATACTGCTTTTTCTTGGCTGCACGGCGGTTTATGATGTAAACGTAAGGCAGATAGCCATAAATACCGTAAACATACTGGAAAGTCTGGGCGTGGACTACGGGTGCCTTGGTGATGCGGAGAAGTGCTGCGCAAGTGTCATGCTAAGGATGGGTGACCCTGAATTTGAAAGGGTCGCTACTCAAAATATTGATCAATTCAATTCGCTGGGCATAGAAACTCTTGTCACCTCATGCGCCGGGTGTTACAAAACAATTAAACAGGATTATCCCCAGGTAAAGAAACTGGAATTTGAGGTGCTTCACACGGTGGAATTACTTAAGAGACTCATGGACAAAGGGCTTCTATCGTTCGGGCACAGGATAGATAAGACGGTCACTTATCATGACCCTTGCCATCTGGGCAGGGCTGCAGGAGTCTTTGACCCTCCAAGGGAGATACTCAAGTCTATTCCGGGAATCAAGCTGGCCGAAATGGAAAGGATTTATCAGTATTCACGGTGCTGTGGAGCAGGCGGGGGGGTAAAGGCCGGGTTTCCGGATATCCAGTCAAAAATGGCGGAGAGACGCATACGTGAAGCGGAAGCTACCGGAGCGCAAGACCTGGTTTCCGCCTGCCCGTTTTGTTTTGCCGGGCTGCAGGTTGGAATAAAGGCAATCAATTCGCCGCTCATCATGAGTGACGTTACCTCTCTTGTGGCCAAAGCCATTTTCGGCGTTAACGCTGAGGAGACGGCAGCTAATCTCAAGCCGGAGTGACGCTTATACTTTTATAAGAGGGAGGATGGATACTATGGGGTTACGATTTCTTTCATGCTTCTTTTGCCTATTTGTCGTTTCCGTCCTCTATCATACGGCCTTTGCAGATCAGAAACCCATAAGAATAGGCTATCTCCAAAACGATATCCATCAGTTGGCCTGCTGGGTGGCCATTGAAAAGGGCTTCTACAGAGCTGAAGGTCTGGATGTGCAGGTGGCCGGTATATTTAAAGCTGGTCCGGAGGAGATGAGTGCCTTTGCGGCCAGGGCCCTCGATATGGGGTATGTCGGGGAGGCTCCTGCTACCACGGCGGTGGCAAACGGTGTCGCAAGGGTATCTGTGGTTGCTCAGGTTAACACGGAAGGCTCAGGCCTTATGGTGGGAAAGAACTCCGCCGTCCATCATGTGAAAGACCTTGTGGGAAAGATCGTAGCAGTGCCGGGCCACTCGACCGTTCAGGATTTTCTGCTGAAAAAGGCGTTTCTAAAAAGTGAAGTTGATCAGAAAAGCGTTAGGATAATAGTTTTAAAGCCCCCTGAGATGATCGGCGCATCCGGCACGGATCAGATATCGGCTTTTATCGCTTGGGAACCCTATCCGGCAAAGGCAATTACAATGGGGGCCGGAAGACTTCTGCTTTCATCCAGAGACATCTGGAGGGATCACCCTTGCTGTGTGCTTGTTGCAGATGACAGGTTTATCGCAGAGAGGCCGGATGATGTCAGGGCCATGGTGAGAGTTCATGTAAGGGCGACTGATTATCTAAACGCCGATACCGGTGAGGCGCTCAGAATTGCCGTCAAATACACCGGCATGGACGATGAGACTCTCCGGCTTGCCATGCGCAACGTGCGATACACCTATGAAATCAGCCGTGAGGGGGAGCTTGAATATGTTCGGTTTCTCTCCGGTTTGCGTTACATAAACGTGAGCGATCCCGAGTCCTTTGTAAATCGCTTCCTCCAGGGCGTCTTTCTTAAAGAGATAACCGGGCGATGAAGCCCTGGAGTCTGACAGTCCCTCTGGGCGCCGTAGTCATCTGGCAGATCGTATCTTTTTCCGGCCTTGTACCGACAAATCTCCTGCCCTCTCCTCTGGCGGTATTGGCCGGCGCCAGGGACCTCATATTTGTTGGTATGCCGCCTGAACATCTCCTGCACAACCATATCATCTACAGCCTTCTCAGGGTATTTCTGGGGTTTATTTTCGGCTGTATTATAGGAATTCCACTAGGGCTGGTGATGGGGTGGTCCAGCAAGGCAAAAGGCGTTTTAGGGCCTTTTGTAGAGATCATACGACCCATTCCGCCCCTTGCCTGGATCCCCATCGCGATTCTCTGGTTTGGGATAGGGCTTAAGTCCGCCGCCTTTATAATCTTTCTAGGGGTCTTCTTCCCTGTATTGCTTAACACTATATCCGGCGTTGAATCCATCAACCCGGTATTACTTGAGGCTGCAAAGACTCTTCGCGCAGGGGAAAGAGATCTGTTCCTTAAGGTGTTACTGCCTGGCGCCATACCTTCTATCTTTGTCGGAATGCGCATAGGTATGGGAATAGGGTGGATGACCCTTGTAGCCGCAGAATTTACGGGTGTCAAAGAAGGCTACGGCTTGGGATACATGATTATGACCGCAAGAGACATCCAGAGACCGGACGAGATCCTGGCGGGAATGCTGATTATAGGTGTGATAGGCCTCATGATCAATTGGAGTTTGAAGGCCCTGGAATCAAGATTGATAAGGTGGCAGTAGAATGGATCTCGTGCTCGAGCGGATCTCAAAGATATTCCCGGGAATCGGTGGCTGTGAATCAGTAGAGGTCTTGAAGGACTTCTCCTGTTTTATAAATGGAGGAAGCCTCTTATCAATCGTGGGGCCCAGCGGATGCGGCAAGACTACTATTCTGAGGATAATAGCCGGGCTGGAGAAGGCATCCTCCGGGAGGGTTCTATTCGGTGTAGGGGAGGCCGAGCCGGGCGAAAAACCTCTGGTGGGTCTCGTTTTTCAGGACTACGCGCTTTTTCCCTGGCGCACCACGCTCGGCAATATAACCGCCGGGCTAGAGTTTATGGGCGTCCCCCTGAAGGAAAGGCTCGCAAAGGGTATGGAATACGTGTCGGCCTTTGGTCTTGATGGTTTTGAAAACCGTTATCCGAAGGAGCTTTCCGGAGGCATGAAACAGAGGGTCGCTATCGCAAGGACACTTATAATGGAACCTGGCGTGGTTTTGATGGATGAGCCCTTCGGTTCTCTCGACAGCCAGACCAGAAACTCCATGCAGGAGTTCCTGGCTGGATTATGGGAAGAAAGACGCGATACTATTATATTCGTGACACACAATGTTGATGAAGCGGTTTTTTTGAGCGATGATATAATCGTGCTGACTTCAAGACCGGCCCGTGTTATTGAACGAGTTAAGGTTTTGTGCAAAAGACCCAGGGATAGAACCGGTATCGAATGTAACACCATTAGAAGATCTGTGTTGGATATCCTTGGCCGAGAGTCTTCCAAGTTGGGCTGATTTACCAGTCCCCATTCGGGGATGGCGGTTTATCTGAAAATGCGCTTTGCCCTTATTCTTCTCCCTCGAGGAAGGGGTGGGGGTGATTTTCATCCTTCGTTGTGCCCCAATAGAACATGGGGGTTAGTTGCAATAAAGATAGATGGGGGAGCCTCTATGCGTGCGGACCGCTGCCAATAAACACCTTGGACGGGCTCTTTTGGAAAGCCGTTAACATTCGACATTCAAATGAAAGGAGATCATTTAATGAAAATACTGGGGATAGCGTGCAGCCCCCGTAAGGGTAAGGCGACCTATTCGGCACTCAGTCGTGCCTTGTCGGCTGCATCCGAGGTATCAAATTCGATTGAGACGGTAATTATTGATCTTGCCGGGCTTGATATAAGAGGGTGCATCGCGTGCGGCCACTGTGTCAAAGCGCTAGAATGCAGCCAAAAGGATGATTTCAGCGGGCTCATAGCAACGCTCTCTGATACTTCAGTGCGTGGCATGTTGATCGCTACCCCTGTATATTTCGGCTCGATGAGTTCTCTTTGCAAGGCTTTTCTGGATAGATCGGTAATGTTCAGGCGCAATGGTTTTTTGTGGAGAGACCGACTGGGCGGGGTTATCGCTGTTGGCGGCTTCCGTAACGGAGGGCAGGAGGTGACCATTCAGGCCGTCCAGGCAGCGCTCCTGATACAGGATATGGTGATCGTAGGGGATGGGACCCCCGGCGCTCATCTTGGTGGGACCGTTTGGAGCGGACACCCCGGAGCTGAAGACGGAGACGGTATCAAGACATCTGAGGCAGTCGGAAGACGTGTGGCGGAGGTTGCCCTCAAGCTGGGTGTCTAGATGATAAAGGAGTTGGGCAGGATAATTGCCGAGGTCCAGAGCCTCGGAGTAGCCATCCCTTCCGGAATTCCAACTAGGATGGGAGGCGCGGGACCGGCTGAAGCGGGCTTTATTGTTATAGAAGGGATTACGGTAAGCGTTCCCGTCGCAAGCCCGTTCGTAGGATCTTCACCTTATAGTCTGGTAATTGAAGGCGGGGCCTCGGCGCTTTTTAAGGAAGGGAGCTTCCGTGCGTCTGTAGAGTTGATCAGAAGGCCTTTATTCTATGACTTCAGCACCGTCGGCGGCGTTCCCTACCGCAAGATAGCCCTTCTCCACGGCAGAGACTGCCTTGCCACAACGTTATTACAGAGATGCTCCCAGTGGAGATATAACCGCCGGTGCAGGTTCTGCGGGATAGAGATATCTCTCAACTCAGGTGACACGGTTGAAGTCAAGAGCCCATCTGAGCTTGCGGAGGTCTCATCAAGCGCAAAGTTGCTAGATGGGATAAGGCATGTCGTCATTACAACAGGAAGCGGAGACCCGCCCGGAAGCGAAATGAAGGCACTTTCGGAGGCCGCATACGCGATTAAGACGGCCACCGGTCTTCCGGTTCATGCTCAGTTTCTGCCGCCTGAGGATCTTGGCTGGCTCGAGGTATTGAAGCAAAAAGGAGTTTCCACTGTAGGCATGCACCTTGAAAGCCCTGATCCGGATATACTTTCCAGGGTCGGCCCTGCCAAGGCCGCAATAGGAAAAAGCCGATATGAGAGGGCCTGGAGAAAGGCGGTTGATATCTATGGGGCCAATCAGGTAAGCAGTTTTCTCATTGCGGGGCTGGGAGAGGATATCCGTTCAATGGTATCCGAATGCCAGGCCATGGCAGATCTTGGGGTTTATCCTTTTGTGGTGCCTCTTAGACCGATACCGGGCTCAAGCATGGAAAAGGCCCTCCCGCCTGATCCGGGATATATGTTGGATATATATGAAGATGTGTCGCGGATACTTAATCGAGCGGGACTCTCTGCAGGAAGGTCCCACGCCGGATGTGTCCGATGCGGAGCCTGCTCGGGCCTGAGGGCCTTTGAATCGAATGAAGCTTCCGTATTGTGCCATGCAGCCATGACGGAGAGAGAGCTTCAGGAGGCATTTGCAATAAGAAGGATGGTCTTTGTGGATGAGCAGGGGCTCTTTGAGAAAACCGACCAGGATGAAGAAGATGGCAGGAGTTTACACCTGGTGGCGGAGGAGCAGGGGGTCATAGTAGGCACTGTGAGGGTGTTTCCTGCCAAGGATGATCCTTCCCACTGGATCGGTGGAAGGCTTGCCGTGATATGCTCAAAGAGGGCCAACGGGGCAGGGGAGATACTTGTCACAGAGGCAGTAAGGACGGTAAAGGATTTGGGATGCAGAAGATTCACCGCGATGATCCAGGAAATAAATGTGGCATTTTTTGAGAGACTCGGATGGCGCGCTGTGCAGGAAACGGAGATCTACAGGGGAAAGCCTCATAGGCTCATGGAGGCCGATCTTGGGTGAGAATATATTATGATGCTGGTGGAAAAGATTGCAGAAAGGGTTAGGACCTATCCGGGACTCACCCGGAAGGCTCCCCTTAAAGCTATTGTAGATAAGATAAGCTCCGGGTGGACAAAAGGAAAGCAGCTTGATAATTTCGGTGACGACGCCGCCGTCATCCCATGGATGGACGGCTATTTGCTGTTTTCAGCCGACGGCATAATGACTAATCTACTGGTCAACGAACCCTACGCAGCGGGAAAGGCATCGGTCATGGTAACCGTTAACGACATCTATGCCATGGGAGGAAGGCCCATAGCAATGGTAAATGTCCTTGCAAGCGGGGAAGATAGCCAGAGGAATTTTATAGCAGAGGGGATCAGAAAAGGTTGTGAAAAGCTCCGTGTTCCCATGGTGGGGGGCCATCTCCATCCTGATGTTCCGACTGAAAACCCTGCGCTTTCCGTTGCGATAGTGGGCTGGGCCAAGGGCCTCTTGAGAAGTCATCTGGCGCAGCCGGGGGAAAAACTCCTTTTTGCAACCGATCTCGCGGGTTCGAGGGGATGCGGTACAGTGACTAGCTGGGATGCCAATAGCGGAAAGACATCTGAAGAACTTCTAAACAGACTTGAAGCCCTTCCCTTGATAGCGGAGAGTGGATTATGCAGGACGGCCAAGGATGTGAGTAACGCCGGACTTATAGGAACGGCTGCCATCATGATGGAAAACTCGGGTACGGGTGCCGTCATAGATCTTTCAGCACTGCCGATCCCGGGTGGAATGGACTTGATGGACTGGATCGTATGCTTCCAAAGCTACGGATTTCTGCTATCCGTTCCTCCAGCTAACGTTCAAACCGTGAAGGGGCTCTTTACTGAAAGATATATTCAAACGGCCGTTATAGGCGAGGTAACATCACAGCGTGAGGTGATCTTGAAAGACCTGGAAACAGAATTGATACTCTTTGATCTTACCAGAGAGAAGATAACCGGGATTTCGGTCAGGCCTTTGGCATGTTAGTTCCTGCCCTTAAAAGATCTTTAAAGAACGCGCATCCGCTGCGTTTTGCTCACTTCTTGTCTCTGCGGAGTAGCTCTAAGCGCTCCTTATCAATAGGGATATCTCAGACCTTGCATACGGGCATTTTTTTGAACCTTGCAGCAGCGGTTTTTCAACACTCTGTTAAGTTTTGCGCAAGGAGGCTGTGGTGTTTGCGCTAAAGAAACTTCTTGGAGATATTCTAATGCCCTTCCCGGTGGCTCTCGGGCTTCTGTTTTTGGGGCTTATTTTGCTGTGGTCTGCGAGAAGGAAAAATACCGCGATTTTTCTTGTGACACTCTCCGCCTTGATGCTGGGATCGGCCGGCATAGAGAGGGTCTCTGACTACGTTGTGAGGTCCCTTGAAAGGAAATATCCGCCGCTTGTGAATCCTTCCGCCTTCAAAGATGCGGAATGGATTGTTGTGCTGAGCGCCGGGCAGACCGATGATAAGAGAGTTCCTGCCCTGGATCGGCTTGGAGATGATACTGTCATTAGACTTGTTTACGGGATAAGGCTCTACAGGATGCTCCCCGGCACTAAGCTTCTGCTTTCGGGGGGCGGGGCCGGCCCGGGAATAAACGCCATAGCGGACAATATGAAGACCGTGGCGCGGGAACTGGGGGTGCCCGGGGAGGATATTGCGGTTGACGGATCTTCTTTTGATACGGCGGATCAGGCTGTTCTGATAGGTCGCATGTTGAAGAAAAAGAGATTCATTCTGGTTACGTCGGCAACTCATATGCCAAGGGCAGTGGCCCTTTTCAAAAAACAGGGTTTAGACCCGATACCGGCCCCCACCAGGTTTACGGCACTGGAAGATGAAGCCGATTTTGACGCTCATAAAGGGTGGATGCCTGATGCGGAGAATCTTGTCGCGTTGGATGGCGCCCTTCATGAATACCTGGGGATCGCATGGTCATGGTTCAGGGGACAGATATGAAGAAGGAGGATCACGGTGCGGACTATTGACTTTGTTGCCGGTGCAAGACCCAATTTTATGAAGCTATCACCGGTACTTAGGGCTATCGAAACTCTGGGTCTCATTGATGCGCGTATTATACATACGGGGCAGCACTATGATTACGGCATGAACGAGGTCTTCTTCAAGCAGCTCGGAATACCCGAACCTCATGTGCATCTTGAGGTGGGATCGGGGAGCCACGGCGCTCAGACCGCAAGGATACTGGAAAGATACGAAGCGCATCTGCTCAAATCCCCGCCCATTGCAACTGTGGTATTCGGGGATGTGAACTCGACGATTGCCTGCGCGCTGGCCTCGGTAAAGCTCGGGATACCTGTGGTGCACGTGGAGGCGGGACTAAGGAGCCGAGACAGGACCATGCCCGAGGAGATCAACAGGATACTTACGGATGCGGTCGCCGATCTTCTTCTTGTCTCTGAGCCCAGCGGGATAACAAATCTTGAGGGAGAAGGTGTCGCGCGGGATAAGATAAGGTTTGTAGGTAATGTCATGATTGATGTTCTGGTTAGAGAGCTACCCAGGGCAGAGGCATTGAAGACTTACAAGCGGTTAGGGCTTAAGAGAAGAGCATACGGGCTTGCCACTGTACATCGCCCTTCAAACGCGGATGATCCGGCAGTACTGGAGAGGCTTTTGCTTTATCTAAGAGATCTAAGCGGAAGACTGCCTATTGTCTTCCCGGTCCATCCGCGCACAAGAAACGCGGCCAAAAAGGCAGGTCTGGAAAAACTGCTTTCCACCGGGTATCCTTTCGTTGCCGTTGAGCCCCTGCCGTATCTTGAAAACCTCTGTCTTATGGCGTCGGCCGCAATGGTGCTAACGGATTCAGGAGGCATGCAGGAGGAGACCTCCTTTCTTAAAATCCCCTGCCTTACCTTGCGGGAAAACACCGAACGGCCCGTAACGATTCAAAAGGGGACGAGCCGGCTTGTCGGTAACGACATCGGTGCAGTGAAAAATGCCGTGGACGATATACTCCAGGGACGCTGGCCCCCCGGGGAGGAAATCGAGCTTTGGGATGGACATGCGAGCGAGCGGGTCGCAGCTTCCATCTCTGAGAGGTTTTGCCATTGAAAAACCATGGGTTGACAGGGAATATGTCAATAGAAAGGGCCTGCGAGGTGTTGGAGGTATCCCCTGCAGCATCCATAGACAATATAGATCAAGCCTACAGGGATATGGCCGCCGTATGGCATCCGGACAGATTCGAGGGCTCCCCCCGCTTGAGGGCCAAGGCGGAGCAGAGACTCAGGGAGATCAATGCCGCGCGCGATCTCCTCGCTTCAAGGGCAAGAAAACGGCCTGTTGAAGCTCCTGAAAAGGAGATACCTCCCATGGCGGAGGTTATTGCGGAGGCCGGGACAAGACTGGTCATGAAGGCTTGGTGGAATATTTCAAGGGCTGTTAAGAAAATGGCCGCTAAGTAAGGGCTTTCGGATTCCGGTCTATAAGAAAAGCGTTTTTAATGGCCTTATTTGGCTACTTTGCCGCGTCGTAACGCAGGAGAGGGGATTAGGTGTATAATCGGGCAGCTGACAAATGCATCGTAAACGGCAGGGTCGTAAACGTCTTTACCGGAGAAATTCTTGAGCAGAATGTCGCTATTTCAGGGGAAAGGATAGTTTATGTAGGCGATTCAAGCAGCGTGATAACCTCCGGCACAGTAATAATTGACGCGATGGGAGATTTTGTAACCCCCGGCTTTTTTGACGCCCACGCGCATGCCGACCTCTATTACAGTCCGCTGGAATACGCTTATTTTGTGGCTGCGAAGGGCACCACAGGTTTCTTTAACGACGGACATGATCTAGCAAATGCCCTCGGCCCTGCAGAATTTATGAGTTACATGGCGCGTCTTCAAGACACCCCCATCAGCGTGATTACGGGAGTGCCCGCCACTTCGCCGCCATATCCGGGCATTGAAGGAGAGGAACTCTGGACGGATAAGGATATTGAACTTGCATCTTCATTTGACTGGGTGGTCTCTCTGAGTGAAGTAAGCCCATATCCCAGGGTGCTGAAGGGCGAAGAGGCATTGCTCAGGCGTATTGCCTTGGCTCGGAGACTGGGTCTTCTGGTTGAGGGCCATACAACCGGAGCAAGTGCCGACAAGCTCAATTCTCTAAGTTTCGCAGGAATCACCTCTTGTCATGAATCTCTCTCATACGGAGATGTTGTGGACAGGGTCAGACTGGGATTTCATACCATGTTGCGGCAGGGATCAATCCGTAAAGACCTTCCCCTTCTTGTAGATGCGGTCAAGGATATCGAAAGGTTTGACGCGGGCAGATTGATGCTTGTCTCAGACGGCATTTTCCCCGATCACCTTGTGAGCCGGGGCAATATGGACTGGGTGGTAAAGTCGGCGGTTGAAGAGGGTATCGCTCCGGTAAGGGCCATACAGATGGCCACCATTAATCCGGCAAGATACTTTCGCCTGGACGGCTCTATAGGATCAATAGCTCCTGGAAGACTGGCAAATATTCTTCTGGTTGAAGATATCAATAACCCATTTCCCCGTCTTGTCATGGCAAAGGGCGTTCCCATTGCTGAAAATGGAGTGCTTACCGTGGAAAGGATCAGTAGCGATGGAGAAGTCCCATCCAGCAGACCCTTTGCCCGGGAAAACATACTCAGAAACACTTTCAGGATTGACGCTTCGATGGGGCCGCAAACCGTGCCGGCCATAGAGATAGTGGATCAGACTGTTACAAGAAGAATTGACATTGAGGTTCCGGTCCGGGGGGGCTTTTACCGTCCTGAGGGAGATATTCTCTCGGCTTTTCTGTGCACAAGGGACGGATCCCGTATGGGGGTCGGATTTGTAAGCGGTTTCTGCAGGGGAGTGGGAGGGCTTGCCTCAAGCATCTCACATGAAACCCACGGGCTCCTGGTGCTGGGTCAAGATGAAGAGGATATGCGCATCGCGGCCTCGGCGGTGCTTGAAATCGGAGGCGGAATAGCAATATGCCGTGCAGGGAGAGTTCTCTGCAGACTCGAGCTTCCTATCGGCGGAATATGCTCCCGCCACGAGATTCCACAGCTTGCCTCAGAGATATCATCCCTGCACGCCACCTTGCGTGAAATGGGCTGCGAACTGGAATACCCCTTATGGACCCTGGGTTTTCTTTCCTTCACATCCGTCCTTGGGCCCAGGATAACTTACAGCGGAACATATGACGTGAGAAGCGCAAAGGTGATCTTCCCGGTTAAATGATACTCCAGTAATTGCGGGGGCATTATTTGACAACGGTTTTTAACAGCCTCTTATGCCTGATTCAACTTGTTTCTGAGCACGCCTGAGGTCTTAAAGACTATGACATTTCTCGCCCTGAGCTGGAGATCTTCCGCTGTCTGCGGGTTCCTGCCTCTCCTGGAACCTTTATGCTTGACAATCAGTTTTCCGAAACCACTTATGAGGACGTCTTCGTCCTTCTCCAGTGTGGCCTTAATGGTTTCAATAAGGCTTTCAACTGCCGCCCGTGATTGCTTTTTGCCCAGTCCGACCTGATCATAGACGTCGCTGATTATCTTTTCTTTTGTTAGGGCCACTCTACACCTCCCAGCCACAAATATAATGTGAACAATTTCCCTGGGCCGTTATTCGGTCATTTTCACAAGGCCCACGGAGTCCTTCCCCGGTGATAGAATACAGCTTGATAATGGATGTCAATCGTCTCGTGACAATCTTGTCTTTTGTGATGCCTAATTTTATCTGGGACGCTAAAAACGCCGGGCCAATGCGCTCGTCCCGGCCTTGATCCTGCGTCCGCCTTTGGCCTGCTCTGCAACGGGCATTGCAGCCCTTGGCTGCATGACGCCAAATAATGATACATAACTACGGCTAGTTACATAAATTTTGTCAGTGGGATATAATAGTTGAGCGCATGGCTGTGTCAAGCTTTTTTTGTTTGGTTGAACTTTGCCTTTAGCTTTTCGTAAACGATCCTGGGCACGAGGCCGCTTATTTCCCCCCCAAAGCTCGCTGCTTCCTTTATAATTGTTGAGCTGGTATAAAACCATTTATAATCCGTCATGAGGAATACCGATTGGATTTGTCTGTTAAGTTTTCGGTTTATAAGAGCCATTTGAAATTCGTATTCAAAGTCGGACATCGCTCTTAATCCACGCAAGATAACGTTAGATTTTTTGGACATAACATAATCAACCAGCAGTCCGTTATAATTGTCTATTTCTATATTTTCCAACCCCTTGACAGACTCTCTTATCATCTGAGTTCTTTCCTCAATGGTAAACAGGGATTTTTTATTGGGATTGTGAAGGATGCAAACGATCAGCCTGTCAAATATCTGGAGTCCTCTTTTAACTATACTGAGATGCCCGTTGGTGATGGGATCAAAAGTCCCGGGGTAGATGGCTGTCCTTTGGCTCATGAGTCAACCTCGTATATTGTTATCCATGTGTCTCCATAGATTTTCGAATTAACAATCCTGGTCATCCCACACCCCTTGCATTCTTTCTCTCTGCTTGATGTCTCGGCTATCAGGAGGCCTGAAGGGGCCATAATACGGCTTTCTGATAGCTGTGTGATCATTCCGGTTATGAAGCCCTTTTGATAGGGTGGATCCATGAAGACAAGGTCAAAGAGGGGGCTGAGGCATGGATGGTTTAGAGGAATCCCCTTCGACAAGTCCCTTCGGATCAGGCACGCCTTGGATTCGAGGTTACAGACCTTCAGATTCTTTGCTGTAAGATCCAAAGAGTCCTTATTGTTATCTATGAATGCCGCATACTGCGCGCCACGACTCAATGCCTCTATGCCCAAAATTCCGCTGCCGCAAAAAAGATCTATAATTCTTAGCCGGGAAAGATCCTGCCCTATCATACTAAAGATTGATTCCCTTACGGAATCAAGGGTGCTTCTTATATGACGCGATCTCGATGAATACAGAGAACGCCCCCTCAGCAAGCCCCCCGTTATCCTCATCAGTAAAAATGACCTTTTCTCCGGCCTTCAAGCCTGGCGGCTTTCGCCTTCTGAATTAGGTGACGCCAAGGTTTGCGGTTCCGGGGCATCGCCGTACTTTCGCCGTCTGTAAATTCGCAGTGCGGTCATCACCGGGCCTGATATCACATAGACCAGAAGAAGCACGAAGAACATGACGGACGGCATATAGGCAATGACCATGGATGAAAGGATTATGGCTACAAGTACTCTAAATGGTTTCCTCTGTCCGAGTTGAAGTTTCTTGAAGCTCACGTAGTTAAGTGTGCTCACCATAACAAAAGACAGAAGGTACATTATTACCAGTAAAAGGCCATCCTTGATGGAGCCGATCGCAGGAACCGCCCCTTCAAAAAGTATTACCGAGGCTACAAAACATGCAGCGGCAGGTATTGGAAGCCCTCTGAAATAGGAGGGATCTACGACATCCTTTTGTACGTTGAATCTTGCAAGGCGAAGCGCTCCACAGGCAACAAACATAAAGCATGCCAGCCAGCCGAGTCTGCCTATGGGCTGCAAAGCCCAGAGATAGGCCATAACGGCGGGAGCAACGCCGAATGCCACCAGGTCGGAGAGCGAATCGTATTCAATGCCGAATTTAGTAGTTGTGTTTGTTATCCTTGCTACCCTGCCATCCAGACCGTCCAAGACGCAGGATATGATAATGGCTACTGCGGCGGCCTCAAACCTTCCTTCAAATGAAGCTATGATAGAGTAAAATCCACTGAAAAGGCTGGCCGAAGTAAACAGATTGGGAAGTATGTATATCCCCCTCCTTCTGGGCCTATCAGGTCTGGGCCTTCTTCTTTTCTTCATCGGAACTCCCCCATGATGGTTGTACCTGCAACCACCCTTTGATTAAGTTCGACACGTACCCTTGCATCCGCGGGGATGAAAAGCTCTACCCTTGATCCGAATCTTATAAGGCCGAACCTTTGACCCTTCTCAACTCTTTCACCGGTTTCCAGCCAACAGGCTATCCGCCGGGCGACAAGCCCCGCTATTTGCGCCACGGCAATTTTCCTTCCGATTCCCGAGTCGAGGATGACGCTATTGCGCTCATTGTCTCTTGATGCCTTGTCAAGGTTGGCGGATAAGAAGGCCCCCGGGCGGTAACTAATGTCCGATATTATCCCTCCGAAAGGGATTCTGTTGACATGCACATCGAATATTGACATGAAGATGCTTATCTTCGTGCAAGGCATCCCGGAGGGAGAATCCTCCGAATCAACTGCTTCGATCGCTATCACCTTTCCGTCGGCCGGAGAAATTATATCTTCAGGGCCGCAGTCGCTTTTGCGATTAGGGTCTCTAAAAAAGTATATAGTCATAAGCGTCAGGGAGAAAAATAAAAATGGCAGAACAGGCATCTGAAACAACGCCGAAAGGAATGTCAGCCCAAGCCCTGTCAGAATAAAAGGCAGGCCGGCCTTCGCTATGGGCCAACGGTTGTTTACATCCAAGGTATTCAAGATGCCTTTTCCCTTATCTTTATATGAAAATGCCGCATGTCATTCCGAACCCGATCGGGAATCCAAGTGTAAAAGACCGGATACCGGCCTACTCCGGTATGACGATGTATTTTCATATAACCTATCGGCACGAAAAATAATTACTTCCGGAGCCTTTTCCATCCCAAGGCGCCCTGACTTTTCCATTTAGCCTATTTTTCTGATTTTGTTTTGATGTCATTATATAACCCGGGGCTGCTTTGTCAATGTAAACGCTCATGACAGAAATATTTTGTCGCCCCCGCTAATGAAAATCCTGCTCCGGCTCTGCACTGTGCGAGGTCGAGGATTTCCCTCCCCCGCGCGGGGGAGGGTCGGGGTGGGGGGTGTATTTTCACGGTAAACGTTCATGGCCTTGAGACCACCCCAAGCCATGAAAATCTAACAGGGTCGGTATCACTATCGCCTTTTAACGATTAGTCTGGCCTGTTTTTGCCGATTGCGATTGCCACTCCTCCCCGAAACCCGATTTCCGATCCCAAATGTGATTTCGCAGCCGCCCCCGCCTCCGATACCTATAGCTATAGCGACCTCCGATACCGACCCTGATACCGATGCCTATTTCGATACCGATTTCGATTTCTAAGGAAACGCGTGTGTTTCCAACTTACTATAAGGAAGGCTTCCAATAAGGAGCCCTGTGTGTTAAGAGTGACGCAGAGGTCATAGTTTTTCGAGGGTTATAAAACCTACTCTGTCCGCCGGTTGAACCATTTTAGGTGCTTATAGTATTTCCGAATGGGGAACAACTTGATGATTCGTATTTTCTTGCCGAAATTGATCAGTCTGTTGCTGCTGCTTGTTGTGACAGGGATTCTTTCTATGGGAGACCAAGCGATTTCCCAAGACAGCAAACCGACAACTCAGGAAACTGTTTTGAGAAATCTCATACTCCTCTTTTACGAAAAGAACTCGGGAGGTTCAGCCTCAAGCAATTCCTACCGCGGACGTGAGGGGTTCTTGATGATGGACCCCCTTACGGGGAGGGCGCTGGGGCTAAAAACCATCGTAACTGAAGACTATGTCAGGGGTAAGGGGCTTTTCAGAGAGGCGCAGAAGGCTTTGAGTCTTGGGATTGAGGCAATGAATGCAGCCGGAGTGGATAAGGCTTCGGAGCAGCTTCTACAGCTTGTAGCAGATTATTCCTGTGAATATAACAGAGCCATGGACGAATCAGCAGGACTGATGCAGGATTACAGAAAAGCCCTTAAAAATGAGAATGATGAGCGATTCAACAAGGAGGCATCCAGGAATCTGGCGGACAAGATAATCAAACTCTGTATCGAGAGCGCCAGCGGCAACCTGAGGGATTCTTTGGCTTGCTTCCATAACAAGACAAGGGGAGCAGAGGAGAACGGCTTTCAGCTCAATACCGGAAACGTGGCTTTTGTAAACAAGGTCTATAGAGGCTATATTGAGACGATCGAGCAGACCGGGGCGTCTCCGGTTTTCGATCTCGACCTCCATGAAGGGGCATCCGAGGTTGAGGATAGATGGAAGCGTGTCAAGAGCAGAATGGATATTCCATATAAACAATACCTGGATGATGTCTTCATGGAAAATCTGAGGACCGGAGTTGTGGTTGATCCTCTGCTCTTTGCGGCGCTTATGAGGCAGGAATCCAACTTCAACAGCCTTGCAGTCTCTTATGTGGGGGCAGCCGGTCTTACACAGATCATGCCTTCAACCGGAAAGTCATTAGGAATGGAAAATATCTATATGCCTTCTTATTATGAGGAGGCAAGGGATTTTTTTGTAAAGGAGATGGAGCTGAAGAAGGGAGCGATCTCACTATTTAAGGGCGTTTGCAGGAATGATAAGAGAGGAAGTGCCTTGCACGCTGTGGATAAAATGATTAAGTCAAATATACGCAAGAGGAAGAGAACAGAACTCTATTCAAGGTACAAAGCTGAGATTTCAGGAGGGGTCAAAGACGATCGCCTTGATCCGGCCAAGGCGATCAGATACGGCTATGCGTATTTTGCCGGAATCTTGCGACAGCAAAAGGGTGATATAAGTCTTGCCCTGGCCGGTTACAATTCGGGTCCTCATAGGGTAAAGCAGTTCGGAGGACTGCCCCCTTATCAAGAAACCGTATCCTTTCGTAACAATATCCTGAGATTCTACAAAGAATACCTGAAGACCGCGGCCGTCAGACAAGGCAACTAAGTTATCCGCATTCGGATGGGTTATCTTGTTCCGTGGAGTTCATCCACCCATGTCAACCATATCTTTTTCCTGTTTTGAAATTTATGAAGAATCCTGTCAAGTTGACTGTTCAATGCTGCGCTGAAAAACTTTCTTCGTGAGAAATCAATTAGATCTCTTTCAAGCGTTTTCCAATCAGGCATTATCTGGATATCCCCTGCCCGATACCGCAGGAACTCCCGGTGGATATCTTCAATCTTGGAGTCAAACTCGCATATGGCGAGGACTGCATACTGCATGTTCTTTTTCAGTATATCCATAACCGGTATCTCCGTCTTTTTATTAGCTCAAAAGAGGCTTGAATGGAAGCTGGAAAAATATCGGATAGAAATAATGACTTGACAGTTTGGTCTTCTTTATGAATATGAGGTTAGTATTGCCGGTTTCGAAAATATGCGGCATTGAAGATGGCTCATCAACCAACGGCCATGCCCGAATGGGTCATAACGAAGGATGGAAGTCACCCCTCCCTCCCCCGTCGAGGTGGAGAAATAAAGGCAAGGGACTTTTTCATATAAACCCTCATGAGCATGGGTTTCCATGGTTGGGGCGTTACTTCGATCATACCCCTTTGTAAATGGGGTTGGCGGCATTTTTATAGAAAGTGGAGTTGAAGAAGGCCGGCTTTTTAAACGGTCCTTATAATGATAGAGATTTCGGATTCAGGAGGGCATATGAATAACATCACTATAGAAACGGATTTTTCTGAGTTAAAGCTTATTAGAAGAGGCAAGGTAAGAGATGTCTATGATCTGGGCGATAAACTTCTTATCGTGGCAAGCGATCGGATCTCGGCCTTCGATGTGATAATGGCTGACCCCATACCTGAAAAAGGTAAAATACTTACCCAGATTTCCATATTCTGGTTCAGGAAACTTGAGGGTATCGTACCTCACCATTTCATCTCCGGCGATCCATCCGTATATCCTGACTCCTGTAAGAGATATGCCGAAGTCCTCAGGGGAAGAAGCATGTTGGTAAAGAAGGCGACTCCCCTGCCTGTTGAGTGCATTGTGAGGGGATACCTCTCCGGCTCCGGATGGGAAGAATACAAAAGCTCAGGAGAGATATGCGGGATATCCCTTCCAGCGGGATTGAAGGAATCCGACAGGCTCCCTGCACCTATATTCACCCCCTCCACAAAGGCGCCGGACGGGACGCATGATGAAAACATTTCTTTTGAGAGGGCTTGCGAGATTCTGGGAGAGGATACCGCGCGAAGAGCCACTGAGATGAGTTTGAAGATATACGAAATCGGTAGGGAGCTGGCCTTGAGAAGCGGGATCATTGTCGCAGACACCAAGTTCGAGTTCGGATTCTACGACGGATCGCTTATCCTGATAGATGAGGTCATGACCCCTGATTCCTCCAGGTTCTGGCCGGTTGACGAATACAGGCCCGGCGGTGCACAGAAAAGCTTCGACAAGCAATATCTGCGTGATTATCTGCTGTCCATAAAATGGCCCAAGGAACCTCCTCCACCTCCTCTGCCGCCCGAAGTAATCAAGAAGACAAGAGACAAATACATCGAGGCATTGTCACGTCTTACCGGAAAGGGCATTGATCTCTTCTGACGAAGTCCATGTTGAAATATTCTTTTTTAACTAGAGTTCATCCGGAAATGAGATAGTTTCGTCGAGTTCAAGGCGGGCGATAATTTTAACCATAGGAATACATAGACGTATTTCGAGGATTAAAATTTGAGCCCAACGCCGAAATCGGTGAAAATAGCCATTTCCGGATGGAGACTAACTATACCAAATCAATAAGTTATATTGTCTTGCATTGCCTTGACAAAGCTTTTTGGATGCTTAAAGTTGGCTTACTATTTTAGTTCGAACGGGAAAGCGGCTCTTATCCGACAATGAAGGGTGGGCTTTCCTAAATTCTTAAGATAGCGGCAATGAGGGGCTTAAGGGAGTGGAGAATTCGGAAATCGGAAATCAGGCGTTGAATGGGGATGACAACCAGAACCATACTGAATCGGACATGGAAACGCCGGAGGAGAACCTTGGCGAGCTTTCAAGAGATGATTTGCTGAAAAAACTTGAGGAACTGAGGGCCTCCTCGGAGAAGAACCATGACCTTTATCTGAGGGCGATGGCGGACATTGAAAACCTCAAGAGGCGCTTCAGGAAAGAGAAGGAGGATCTGGGCAGGTTCGCCAACGAATCCATAATCAGAGAACTCCTTCCGGTACTCGACAATCTCCAAAACGCGATATCCTTTGCGCAGAGAGCTAATGCTTCCGCTTCAATGTTAGAGGGTATAAGTCTCACATTAAAGATGCTCATTGAGGTGTTGAAGAAGTCGGGAGTAAAGGAGATAAAGGCCGTCGAGGAGGCATTTGATCCCAACTTCCATCAGGCCGTGATGCATGAGGAGACAGAAGAGAAAAAGGCGGGGATTGTTATCAAAGAACTTCAAAAAGGATACCTTCTTAATGAAAGGCTCATAAGGCCTTCCATGGTGGTGGTAGGTAAGGGCGTCAGTTAAAAAGATCAAAGTGATGGATAGTCAATATATAGCTAAAGAAATTGTGCATATATAAAGGAGGCAATGAAATGGGCAAGGTTATCGGTATTGATCTAGGGACAACCAATTCGTGCGTGGCCGTTATGGAGGGTGGGGATCCCGTTGTAATTGCCAATGCAGAGGGAAGCAGAACCACGCCGTCTGTTGTGGCATTTACAGATAGTGGGGAGAGGCTGGTGGGACAGACCGCCAGAAGGCAGGCAATAACGAATCCTGAAAACACTGTCTTTGCTGTAAAGCGTTTAATCGGCAGAAAATTTGATTCTGGAGAGGTGCAGAGGGATGTGAAGACAGTTCCTTACAAGATAAGTAAGGCCTCCAACGGTGATGCCCACGTGTCCATAAGGGGTAAGACATACAGTCCTTCTGAGATCTCGGCGATGGTGCTGCAGAAGATGAAACAGACTGCGGAGGATTATCTGGGAGATAAGATCACTGAAGCTGTGATCACAGTGCCTGCTTATTTTAATGACAGCCAGAGACAGGCCACAAAAGACGCGGGCAGAATAGCTGGTCTGGAGGTTTTAAGGATCATAAATGAGCCTACAGCGGCTTCACTTGCCTTTGGCCTCGACAAGAAGGGCGATCGCAAGATAGCGGTATTTGACCTTGGAGGCGGGACCTTCGATATCTCCATACTCGAGATCGGTGAGGGAGTGTTCGAGGTCAAGTCAACAAACGGCGATACTCACCTTGGCGGGGAGGATTTTGATCAGCGCATAATCGAATACTTGGCGGATGAATTCCGTAAAGATCAGGGGATTGATCTTCGCAAAGACAAGATGGCACTCCAGCGCCTCAAGGAGGCGGCCGAGAAGGCCAAGATGGAGCTTTCCGGCTCTACTGAAACGGATATAAATCTGCCATTTATTACAGCGGATGCCAGCGGACCAAAGCACCTTACCATGAAACTGACGAGGGCCAAGATGGAGACCCTGGTTGACGATCTCGTAGAGAGGGTAGTAGAACCATGCAGGATGGCGCTGAGGGATGCGAGCCTGAAGGCAAATGAGCTGGACGAGGTTATCCTTGTGGGCGGCATGACCAGGATGCCTAAGGTAGTGTCCAAGGTGAAAGATATCTTCGGAAAAGAGCCGAACAAAGGCGTCAATCCCGATGAGGTTGTGGCGGTCGGGGCAGCTATACAGGCTGGTGTCCTCAAAGGTGAGGTAAAGGACGTGCTCCTGCTTGACGTTACTCCTCTTTCACTGGGCATTGAGACCTTAGGGGGGGTTTTCACCAAGCTTATAGAAAAGAATACCACCATCCCTACCCGAAAGAGCCAGATCTTTTCTACTGCGGCAGACAACCAGCCGGCGGTGGAGATCCACGTGCTTCAAGGTGAAAGAGAGATGGCGGCAAACAACAAGACACTTGGTCGCTTTCAACTGGTTGGTATCCCGCCGGCACCAAGGGGGCTTCCCCAGGTAGAGGTCACCTTCGATATAGACGCCAACGGCATAGTAAACGTCTCCGCCAAGGATATGGGGACAGGTAAGGAGCAATCAATAAGGATTACCGCCTCAAGCGGCTTGAGCGAAAAGGAGATACAGCAGCTCGTAAAGGACGCTGAACTCCACGCCGAGGAAGACAGAAAGAAAAGAGAGCTTGTAGATGCGAGGAACATGGCAGACTCTCTGACCTACAACACCGAAAAATCAATAAAAGACCTTGGGGATAAGCTTGATTCCTCAACCAAATCGGATGTGGAAGGCGCTGTCGAAAGACTAAAGAAATCCCTTGAAGGGGATGACGCGCAGGAAATCAAAAGGCTGGCTGATGAGTTGACCCAGGCAAGCCACAAACTGGCGGAAAAGATGTATGCGCATGCCAGCCAGGGGCAGGGGCCTTCAGGGGATGCCGGCGGATCGGGCCCGAAGGAAGGACCCGCAGGAAACGATGAGGTAGTTGACGCTGACTTTGAGGAAGTGAAGAAGTGATAGTTAGGGCAGCCTGGCTTCAAAAGGCCATCCCGGCAGTGATATTGGCCGGGATGGCCTTTTTTGTTTTCGGCTGTGCGCAGAAGCCGTCACAGCCCAAGATGGAGAGCAGGATTATTGAAAAAGACCTCTTTTCCGAGGCAGAGGCCTACAGATTGAACGGGCAGGCAGATAAGGCTTCGAAGATTTATGGTGAATATCTCTTACTTAATCCAAAAGGCGATAAGGCAGCTTTGTCTCTACAGCGCATGGCGGAGATGGCTCTTGCGAGAGGAGATGAGGCGGGCGCGTTAAGTTTCTACAGACAAATTCCTATCGCGGGACCGTATTACCGGGGAGTTCCGGAGGTGCGGTATCAGATATCAAGACTCCTGGCTGTAATGGGTGATCCGTCTTCTTCCAATACCGAGGCTGAGGCGTGGCTGAACCTTTATCCGGATCATCCGAGACGCGGTGAGGTGTTTCTCTTGATGGCAGACAATGCGGGAGCCGTAGGCGATCGCAAGACTTCCTTCAGGTATTGGCTTAAGGCGCAGCATGAACTTGGCGATTCATCTCCAGTAGGTGCATCGGTAGGTAAGAGGATAGAGACAATAATTGAGGCAGCCGGGACAGAGGATCTGAGATGGATGGCATCTGAAGCTGAAAGTACTCCCTATGCCCCAATTGCGCTGAAAAGACTTGCTCGCCTTCTTATGGAACTTGAGGAGTTGGAAGAAGCTGAAATCATTGTTTCAAGACTGGCGACTTTGGAGGGCGATCCGCAGCAAAGGCAGGATGCGCTTGAGCTTGTGACCGAACTCAAAGACCGAAAGGAGACCAGAAAGGGCGTTATCGGCTGCCTTCTGCCTCTTAGCGGTCCGTTCGCTAACTTTGGTAAAGAAGTTTTAATGGGGATTCAGCTTGCGATCATGACGCAGGAAAATGGCCAATGCCGTTCGCCTGTTGAGATTATCGTGAAGGATTCGGGGGGCGATGAAGAGTCGGTTAAAGCGGCCGTCATGGATCTTGTAGATAAGAAAAAGGTCATGGCCATAATAGGCCCTCTGTCAAGGCGCGTTGCATTACTTGCCGCTGAGACGGCTCAGGGGCTGGGGGTTCCGATTGTAACTCTTACACAGAGGGAGGAGATCACCTCTTCAGGAGATATGGTCTTCAGGTTCTTTCCTACTCCTGCCATAGAGGTTGACAGTGTATTGGAAATGGCGGTTGATAGGCTCGGCATAGAACGATTTGCTGTTATGTATCCGGAAAATGCCTACGGAAGGCTTCTTGCGGCCCTTTTCTTCGATGCAGTAACAGCCAGGGGGGGAAGCGTAACCGCCGCTGAATCCTACGGGGAAGACGAGACCGATTTTGAAGAAGAGATAAAGAAATTGACGGGTCGCTACTATCCCAATACACGACAGGATATGGAGGGGCTCAGACAGTTGATCACACCCGAGGAGGAGGAGACGGTTATAATCAAGGACCATCCGAGATCCATTATTGACTTTGAGGCCCTTTTCATACCGGACAGGGCTGAAAGGGTGGCTATGATCGCGCCTCAACTGATCTATCATGATGCAGTCCCTTCAGCCCTTTTTGGGACGAGTCTCTGGCAGTCTCCCGACCTTGTAAAGTCGGCCGGTGAATATTTAAATAATGCGTTTATTCCTTCGAGTTTCTTTGAAGAACTTGATTCGGAGATGGTTCGCGGATTCGGTGAGGCCTTCAGGAATGCCTATGAATCAAGCCCGCGGTTGTTGTCCGCCCAGGGATACGACAGCCTAAGGCTTCTTGCTCAGGCTATGTGCAGAGACGATGTAAGAACTCGAAAACATCTTGCAAAGGCACTGCTTGAGATATCGGATGCTGAAACTCTTAGAGGGAAGGCAACCTGCACTGCGTCAAGGGAAATAAGACAGAAGGCCCCTCTGCTTACCATCTCAAACGGAAGGATTGTAAAGGTCCTTCCGTAATTCTCTACCCCTTAACCTTCTTCCTCGCCATCCTGGATACCAGGACACCTACCTCGTACAGGACGATAAGGGGAACTGCCATCATGAACTGAGTCATGACATCGGGGGGCGTAAGTATGGCCGCCACAACGAAGGCGATTAAGATTGCGTATTTTCTTTTCTTTGCAAGAAACTCGGGTGTTACCACTCCCATCTTAGTGAGGAAAAAAATTACCACTGGGAGTTCGAATACTATCCCAAAGGCGAAGAGGAGCTTTACCGAAAATGAAAAGTATTGGCCTACCGAAGGAAGCGCCCTTACGAAGTCATTTGAAAAACCCATGAAGAACTGAAAACCGAAGGGGAATACGATAAGATATCCGAAAAGAGAGCCCCCCACAAACAGCAGGGTCGAAGAAATCACAAATGGCAGCATGAATCGCTTCTCTTTCTGGTAAAGTCCCGGAGCGACAAACATCCACATCTCGTAAAATATGACAGGCGCGGCCAGGAGCACCGCCGCGATCAAGGCTACCTTGATATAGACCATAAACATCTCGGGAAGACCTGTATAAACAAGTTTTTCCCCTGCCGGCATAACCTTTATGAGCGGGGCCACCAATATCCTAAAAAGCCTTTCTGAGAAGAAATAGGTGACAAAGAAAGACACCCCCACGGCTATGGCGCATACTACAAGCCTTGACCTCAACTCCTCAAGATGACCCATGAAAGGCTTCTTGTCATCCGGCTGCATTTTCGGGATCCCCCTTTTTCTCTAAGTCCTTCTTCTCTGTTCCGGATGATTTTGCCTCGTTGAATTCGTCTATGGCCTGGTCAAAGTCTTCATACACCGCCTCCCTTTTTTCTTTTGATGCTGGTTTGGAAGACTCCGGCACATCATAGGCCTTGAAGTCTTTCAGTCCTGATACGGTATCTGCAATATCCTTTTTGACCTCGTTCAGTTCCTCGTCAACCTTGAGGCTCTCCTTTATATCCTGAGTCGCCTTCTTAAATTCAGCCAGGCCTTTTGCCAGAGCCTTGGCGAGATCCGGCAGTTTATTAGGCCCTATAACTACCAGTGCTATGACCAATATTATAATAAGTTCCGGCATTCCTATACCGAACATGTCATCCTCCCTTGGTGCGCTGTCAGAAAAACCTCTTCAAGTAACCCCCTAAGTTCCGGAATCAAGCTCGAGGGCAAGAGCTACTTCGTCGCAATTAGGGAATTGCGGGCATCTTAGACAATCCCCCCATATCTTTTGGGGTAGAGAGGATTTGTCAACCCTCCTGAACCCCAGTCTTTCAAAAAAGGCAGGGACATAGGTCAGGGTGAAGACCTTTTTGATCCCAAGCTCTCCGGCCTCCATGAGGCATTTTTCCACCAGCATTGCCCCGAAGCCTCGTCTGTTACACGACTCCCATACGGCAAGAGACCTTATCTCGGCCAGATCGTCCCAGCAGATCCCAAGACCGCAGACTCCGCAGAAGCCGTCGTTTTCGCCGCGGTCCTGTGGAACTTCATTGCCGTCCGGACCTCTATTGACAAAAAGCACGAAGAAATCCCTTACCCTCTCATAGAGTTCACTTAGAGGGCGCGCAAGCAGGATACGCCTTTCGGCATAATGATTGATAAGCTTGTGCATGTTTGCCACGTCTGATAACATTGCCTTTCGAATAATGATATCGCTCATGTATCGCTGTCCGCCCTTACGACAAGGCCCTGGAGTCCCTCCTTCTCTATCAGGTAGTTCCTGAGCCTTTCTGCCTCTGATCGGCTGGCGAAAAGACCGCATCTTACCCTGAACATGACCTTGCCCTGCTGCTCCTTCTTGTTTACGAAAGCAGATTGCCCTCTATTTCGAAGCTTCTTAGCCAACTGTTCCGCCTTCGATTCGCTCTCCAGGGAGACAAGTTGCACGCAATAAAGATTATCGTCGGCATAAATCGCCCCGGGAGGCTTGTCCTTTGAAGGCTCGGAGGGCGTTTCTCCACTTTTCTTGAGTTCGCTGTAAAAGGCGAGGGGGGGTTCACTAGGAGTCTCCTGGATCCTTTGAGATGTTGACGCCTGACTCTTTTCCTGACTCGCCGGGACAAGGACCTTTATCACGTCCGGAAACAGTCCCCTTCCTGCCAGTACCCCAGCGAAAAATATCCAGCCTAGTAAGATAATGCACGCAAACGCAATTGATATGATCCCTGCGAGGGAGAGTTCAAAGTGGTAGCGTCTTGCCTTTGAGTGCCTTAATTCCTCAACCAAAGCCCTTTCCTCCCTCTTATCGTTACATCTGCTCCGGAGCGGTTATCGCGAGAAGGGAAAGCCCATTGGCTACGACCGTCCTTATCGCCTTTACGAGGAAAAGCCGAGCCCTGCTGACTGAGGCATCCTCTGTAATAACTCTCAATTCCGGATTCTTGGTGCCGAGGTTGAAATAACGATGAAACATCGCAGCAAGGTCCTGAAGGTAATAGGTTAACCTATGGGGTTCCAGTGACTTGGCCATTTCCTCAACCAGGGACGGGAAATCACCCATCATCCTTATAAGTGCTATCTCTTCTTCGAGCTTCAGATAGTTTTTAAGCAGTTTTTCGTCCTCGATGCCATTAAAGACACTCTCTTCCTGTGCCTTTCTCAGGATACTGCTCGCCCTGGCATGGGCGTACTGAACATAGAAAACGGGGTTATCGCTTTCCTGCTTCTTTATGAGATCTACATCCACATCCAGGGGCGAATCGTTGTGCTTCGTTAGAAAAACAAACCTTGCAGCATCAACCCCGACCTCGTCCATCAGCTCTTGAAGGGTTACGTAGGTTCCCGCCCTCTTGCTCATCTTTACTTCCGCTCCTGCTTGCCATAGCTTGACGAGCTGTATCAGCATGACGGAAAGCCATCCCTTGGGCACCCCCATGGTCTCAAGGGCCGCCTGAACCCTCGGTATATATCCGTGATGATCGGCGCCCCAGATGTCTATAGCCCTGCTGAAGCCCCTCTCCCATTTGTCGCGGTGGTATGATATATCGGAGGCAAAGTAGGTGTAAGATCCATCCTGCTTTCTTATGACCCTGTCCTTATCGTCACCGTGTTCGGATGTGGCTATCCAGAGAGCGCCATCTTTCTCATAAATCTTCTCCGCTATGGCGCCTGAGCTGAGGCTCTTTGCGAACCTTCCGGATTCGTGCAGAGAGGTTTCACTATACCATACGTCAAAATCCACACGAAACATATTGAGGGATCTTTTTATGTCATCGAGCATGATATCCTTACCCAAAGAAGCACAGACCTCAATAGCCTCTTCGTCGCTTAGAGAGGCCAAATCCGTCTCTGCCGATATCATGCGCGCGAGTTCCGCTATGTATTCTCCATGGTAGCCGCCTGCAGGAAAGGGGTAATCCGGGTTCTCTATCTGCTGCCAGCGGGCAAATACCGATTCACCCAGAAGCCTTATCTGCCTTCCCGCATCATTTATATAGAACTCCCGTCCGACATTAAAGCCGGCCAGTTCAAGTATTCTGCAAAGTGTGTCTCCCAGGGCCGCCCCTCTGCCGTGGCCAAGGTGCAGAGGGCCTGTAGGGTTTGCGCTCACGAATTCAACCAGCACACTCTTTCCTTCTCCAAAGTCGCTTTTGCCGTAGGATGCCCCCTCCTCAAGTATCTGCGTTACAATGGGCATCCACTCATCCCTTTTTACAAAGAAATTGATGAATCCGGGCGGGGCTGCTTCAACCCTCTCGAAGAGAGGACATTCTTTGAGGATCGGCAAAAGCACCGATGCGATCTTCATTGGAGGCTGCTTCTGAGATTTTGCCAGCGTTAGGCATAGATTTGTGGCGAAATGACCGTGGTCGGAGCTTGAAGGCACCTCAACAACAAAGCCTCCTTCCGGGGGTGATTTCAGTGCCCCTTCCTGGGCAGCCCTTTGTACGGTCTTATTCAGGATAGAGATGATCCGTTTTTTCATCCAGGTATTCCTTCTTGTGTCTTTGGCCTATCGAGCACAGTATCTCATAGGAAATGGTGCTTGACCATTTCGCGAGATCCTCTGCCGTGATTTTTTCTTCCCCCCGTGCCCCGATAAACACAACCTCGTCTCCGGGCGCAGGGATTACAGGCAATTCAGTAATATCGCATATCGTCATGTTCATGCAAACGGCCCCTATCACGGGCACCTTTCTTCCGGCTATCAGGACGCTTGCCTTGTTGGACATGGCCCTCATCAGCCCCTCACCGTAACCTCCGGTGGTTATCGCTATCCTTTTGGGGGAACTTGTGTAATATGTCCTTCCGTAGCTTACGGGGCTTCCCTTTTCAAGAATCTTGGTCTGCAATATCCTGCCCGTAAAACGCATGGCAGGCATGATGTTTTTTATCGCATCTGCGGTAACCGGGCCGTATCCGTATAACATGATGCCCGGCCTGACCATGGCAAGCCTTGTCTCGGGATGCAGGAGCACTCCTGCGCTATTAGCGAGACTGGAGCATGATAAGTCCAATACCGACGGTCCGGCAATATTCAAGACATCCCGAAATCTGTCAAGCTGTAACATCGTGAACTGACCGTCCGGATCGTCCGCGCTTGAAAGATGGGACATAAGTGCTTGCAGCCTTAGCCCGGGTGACTGTCTGATGACCTCGATAAACCGCGTTACTTCATCCGGGGATATTCCAAGCCTTCCCATCCCGGTGTCAATCTTTAGCTGAAATGACGCCTGCCTGCCAATCCGTTGCGCCGCGGAGGAAAGTTTTGCTATTGCCTCCAAGTCATAGAGGACAGGGATAAGGCCTCTTTCGACGGCCTCCTTAAATTCCCCCCTTCCGGCCAGACCGCAGAGTATTACAAGGGGAGCTTTTATGCCTCCATCTCTGAGGACAATGGCCTCTTCCAGATACGCTACGGCGAGATACTCGGCGCCTTCATCTTCCAGTACCCGTGCGACACGCAAGATGCCGTGCCCATAGGCATCGGATTTGACCACGCCCATTATTCCCACGGCAGGCCCCAGGAGCGACCTCAGCATCCTGAAATTTTTTCTTATGGCGGATAGATCAACTGTGAGCCTAACGGATTGCAACTGCCGTCTCCCAAGGTACCCTGTATCAAGCTGTCGGGGTTCTTTGCAGAATATATCTCCCCGCCTGGAAAAGCTATACGATATTGGAGGTCATATCAAGCGATAAGTCGGCTTTCCATGAATGCATTGACATCATTGAGCGGAAATTCTAATATCACGCAAGGTTTATATGAAAATGTCCCTTCCCTTTATTCCTCCCCCTCGACGGGGGAGGGAGGGGTGGGGGTGATTTTCATCTTTTGTCGTGCCCCATTCGGGCATGGCGGTTAGAAGCACACCGTAATGACGAGGGATTAGTAAGAAGATCAGATGGGCCTTTTTCGCCTCCTGTTAAGATGCAGGTGTATCCCCCGGAATGTCTCAGGAGCTACTTCGTGCCCATCCATAAATGGCTTTTTTTATCGATTTCGGCGTTGCGCTCAAATTTTAGTCCTCGAAATACCTTGATGTATTCCTGTGGTTAAAATTATCGCCCGTCTTGAACTCGACGAAACTATCTCATTTCCGGATGGACACTACTTCAGTAAATCTTGCGGCCGACAAAGCGAAAGGATATGAAAACGATACTATTCCTGATAGGGCTCATCCTTTTTGTCGAGGGGCTTCCTTACTTCGCCTTTCCGGATAAAATGAGGCGGGCGACATATAGACTTCTCGAGAGCCCGGATTACAGACTCCGGACGATTGGATTTGTCTCCATGGCCACCGGGCTGGTTCTGGCCTATCTTTTCAGAGAGTAGGCAGATGGAAAGAGACCGAATCAACACTAAAACCCCCATGCCCTGGTGGGGCACAACGAATAATAGAAATCTCCCCACTTTCCATATCCCTCACCCTCGACGGAGGGGAGGGGCGGGGAGGCGATTTTCATATAAAGGTCAATATGTCAGGAATCTATGGGCATTTTCGACATCGGGAGCTATAATTATAATCTTCCCCCTGAACTAATTGCGCAGGCTCCAGCCGCCTCGAGAGATGCCTCCAGACTCCTCGTGGCCTGCCGTGCGGAAGGAAGGCTTTCAGAGAGACGTTTCTACGATCTCCCAAAGCTGCTAACCCCTGGAGATGTCCTTGTAATAAACGATACAAGGGTTATGGCGGCAAGACTTTCCGGGAGAAAAGAATCAGGGGGCTCGGTTGAATTACTGGTACTGGGGTCTTCCGATGGATCCAGATGTGCAGAGCGGGATTGTCTGATGAAATCATCCAAGCCGCCGAGGAAGGGTTTGAAAATCTCCTTTGAAGGCGGCTTATCGGGTTGCGTTGACAGGGTTATAGGAGATGGGATGGTGAGGATATCCTTCTTTTCTAATTCTCCTTTGGAAGATGTTCTCGAAAGGATAGGGCGGGTGCCTCTTCCTCCCTATATAAAGCGTGACGGCGAGAAATCTGCTGATATTGACAGGGAGCGCTATCAGACGGTTTACGCGAGGGTGCCCGGTGCGGTTGCGGCCCCAACCGCCGGCCTACATTTTACGGATGCTCTCATCGAAAGGCTGGCTGAAAGGGGTATTGAGGTCTGTCCGATTACCCTCCATGTCGGCTATGGGACATTTCAACCCGTCAGGGTTGAAGACATTCGGAAGCACTGCCTCCACTCAGAGCGCTACTGCATAAGCGATGGAAGCGCTGAGAGAATACGCACCGCAAAGGCAAGGGGAGGCAGGGTAATAGCCGTCGGCACTACCGCGGTACGGGCACTGGAAAGCTCTGCAATAGAGACCGGTGAAATAAGGAGCGGGGATGCAGAGACTGATCTTCTCATAATTCCGGGGTTTGGTTTTTCTGTCGTTGACGGACTCATAACCAATTTTCATCTTCCAAGGAGTTCATTGATGTTTCTTGTGTCGGCGTTTGCCGGGCTGCAATTCATAAAGGATGCCTATAATTATGCGGTTCTTAATCGTTTTCGGTTTTTCAGCTATGGCGATGCCATGCTTATATTGTAAGGGGCCTATGGAATGGGGATGTCTTGCGTTTTGATATAACCTCAAGGAGTTCGTTTGGAAAGGCAAGAGCCGGTATTGTTTATACTGCTCACGGCAGTTTTGAAACGCCGGTCTTCATGCCGGTTGGAACCCATGCCTCTGTTAAGGCTATTTGCCCCAGAGACCTTGAGTCCATAGGAGTAGGCATTGTCCTTGCGAACGCTTATCATCTTTATCTGAGACCCGGCCATGATCTTGTAAAGCGAATGGGAGGCATCCACCGTTTCATGGCATGGCCTCATCCGGTCCTCACAGACAGCGGCGGGTTTCAGGTTTACAGCCTGGCAGACCTGAGGGAGATATCGGAGGATGGGGTAGCCTTTCGTTCGCATCTGGACGGCTCCCTTCACTTCATCGGCCCAAAAGAGTCCATGGAAATCCAAAGAGATCTCGGAGCCGATATTGCCATGACCTTTGATGAATGCGTACCATATCCGTCGGAATATGATTATGTCTCAAGGTCGGTGGAACTCACGGCCAGATGGGCCGAAAGATGTCGTGATTTCTGGAACGGCTCTGAGCAAAGCCTGTTTGGGATTGTTCAGGGCGGGATGTATGCCGACCTGCGGGAAAAAAGCGCGGCGGACATGGTTTCCCTGGTTTTTGATGGCTACGCCATAGGCGGCCTTTCGGTCGGGGAGGATATGGCCACCAGACTCGATATGATCGAAACAACCAAGAAATGCTTGTCTGAGGATAAACCGGTATATCTCATGGGGGTGGGATCGCCTGAGGATCTTATTGAGGCATCTCTCAGGGGGGTTGATATGTTCGACTGTGTTATGCCCACAAGAAACGCGAGGAACGGGATGCTTTTTACCTCAAAGGGGAAGCTTTCGATCAAAAATCTTCATTTTCGTGATGACCCCAGACCTCCGGATGATGAATGTGAATGTTATACCTGCGCTAATTTTTCAAGGGCCTATCTGAGACATCTTTTCTTATCGAGAGAGATACTTGCTTACCAATTGAATACGTTGCATAATATCAGCTATTATATGAAACTTATGTCCGGTATCAGGAATGCCATAAGGCAAAACACACTGGACAAGTTCATAGAAAAGTTCTATGAGAGACAAACCTTACTGAAGGAGGAGTTTTCCTAATGGATTTTTTGGCATATGCGATGGGGACCGGCGGAGCCGGAAACGGTAGTCAGGGGAGCGGCTTGACAGCCTTCGTGCCGCTTATTTTGATGTTTGCAATCTTCTATTTTCTCCTGATAAGGCCGCAACAGAAGAAGGCCAAGCAACACAAACAGGTGCTCTCTTCACTGAAGCGCGGAGACCGTATTGTCACAAGCGGCGGTCTTCACGGTGTTATTACCGGAGTGGCAGACGATTCGGTGACAATGGAGATAGCGCCCAAGATAAGGGTCAAGATTTCGAGATCAGCCGTCGCAGGCGTGCTCGGAAGCGAGGCTGTGAAGGAATCCTGAGCGGAAGCATCGTTTTGTCTCTTCTCTATTTGTCTGAAAAACCATCCGCACTGCATCACAGTGCGGAGAGCATTGAAATTTTTATGGAGAAATAAACGTGTCTAGAAGTCTGATGTGGAGATCATTGATTGCGCTTGCGGCTGTTCTCCTGGGTCTTCTTTATCTTGTGCCCAGCATAGGAGAGAAGGTTCCCGGCTGGTGGTCAAGTGTGCTTCCAAGCGATAAGATCAAACTGGGACTTGATCTGCAGGGAGGCATCCACCTTATACTGGAAGTGGAGAGCATAAAGGCGGTAGAAAGCCATGTCGAGAGGGTGTCGGAAGAGCTGAAACACGACCTCAGAAAGGCCAAATTGCGGTACGGAGAGCTTAAGCGGGCAGGAACGGATCAAATCCTTGTAACACTTATGAGGGACGAAGACGTTAACGGCTTTAATGAACTCATAGCTTCAAGCTACGCTGAATTCCGTCTTGCCTCAGCTCCTCCTGTAGAAGGAAAGCCCGCATTTTCGATGCGGCTTGATGTTAAGGCAGCAGAGCGCATAAGGAAGATGGCGGTGGATCAGGCGCTTGAAACTATAAGAAACAGGATTGACCAGTTCGGCGTAAGCGAACCCGACATAAGACCTCAGGAAGAAGAAAGGATACTGGTACAGCTTCCCGGCATAAAGGACCCAAAGAGAGCCGTGGAGCTGATAGGCAAGACGGCCATCCTCGAATTCAAGCTGGTTGATGAAGAAGGAAACCTGGAAGCGGCACTAAAGGGAACAGTTCCCCCCGGTAGCGAAATCTTATATGAAACCGCGACCGACGCATCAACCGGTGCGAAGAGAAAGGTCCCGTATCTCTTGAAGAAGAGGACCCTTATGACCGGGGAATACATAACAGATGCCCGGGTTGCCATAGACAGCCGATACAGCGAACCTTATGTCTCTCTTGCGTTTGACGCTAGAGGGGCAAGGCTTTTTGAACAGATAACAGGTGAAAACATAAAGAAAAGACTTGCCATAATCTTGGACAATAACGTCTATTCCGCACCTGTGATTCAAGACAGGATAGGCGGCGGCAAGGCCCAGATTACCGGCCGATTCAGCATGGATGAGGCCAGGGACCTTGCCATTGTGCTGAGGGCGGGTGCCCTTCCTGCGCCTGTAAAGATTCTGGAGGAGCGCACCGTAGGCCCTTCATTAGGAAAGGATTCCATTGACAAAGGGCTCAAGTCCATGCTTATCGGCGGAATTTTAGTAGTGATCTTCATGATCATTTATTATCGCCTCTCGGGGATTATAGCCGATCTGGCGCTGCTTCTTAACGTCGTATTTATTATGGGGGGGCTTGCCTTCTTCGGAGCCACGCTGACTCTTCCCGGAATAGCGGGAATCATACTTACGATCGGCATGGCTGTGGACGCTAACGTGCTTATCTTTGAGAGGATAAGAGAAGAGATAAGACTGGGTAAACCGCCCAGGGCGGCAATCGAATCAGGATACAGCAAGGCCTTTGTAACAATCCTAGACTCCAATGTGACAACCTTGATAACGGCCCTGGTCCTTTTTCAGTTCGGCACCGGGCCGGTAAGAGGATTTGCTGTTACGCTGAGCATAGGGATACTGGCCAGTTTTTTTACAGCTATATTCTTAACCAGAATAATCTTTGACTATATCTATATAGTAAAACGAATGAAGACGGTAAGCATATAACGGTGCCGTATTAGCGGAGCAATTATGCATATAATCAAACCTGATATCTCAATTGATTTTGTAGGGAAAAGAAATATTGCCTTTGTTATTTCTGGGGCACTTATCCTTTTGACGATCTTTATGCTTATATGGCGTGGGGGCCCCCGATATGGTGTGGATTTCTCAGGCGGTGTGCTGATACAACTGAAGCTTCAACAGAAGAAGGCCCCCTCTGAAATCAGGTCGGCCCTGGCGCCTATCGGGCTCGAAGACAGTATCGTACAGGAATTCGGTCAGGAAGGGGATCTTGAATATCTTATCCGAGTTCAGAAAACGGATTTGGACCTTACAGGTGTCGGCGACAAGGCCGGCGCTGCGCTCAGGCAGGCCTTCGGCGAGGGAACCGAGATCAGGAGGGTTGAAATGGTGGGGCCTAAGGTGGGAAAAGACCTCGCTGAAAAGGCCCTCTTCGCTATCTTTTATTCAATCCTTTTTATGGCTATTTATATCTCGGGGCGCTTCGAGCTTAAATGGATGATGAGCCTTGTAATGGCCATCTCGCTTGCGGTTGTTGTCTATTTTATCTCAGCCCTGGGCGCTGGGGTCACCTCGCTGATAGTGGCTGCTCTTGCCGTAACAATAGGGCTTTGCTGGTTCCTTAAGTTGAGATTTGCCCTTGGGGCCATTATGGCCCTGGTGCATGACGTCACTATCACCGTGGGGGCATTCGCTCTCTTGAATAAGGAAATAGATCTGTCGGTTATTGCCGCCATCCTGACGATTGTGGGATATTCTTTGAATGACACGATCATCGTATTCGATCGTATAAGGGAAAACATAAAAAGGACCAGAAGAAGGCCTCTGTCTGAGATAATCAATGACAGCGTGAATCAAACCCTCAGCAGGACAGTGCTTACGGCCGGAACGACCCTCATTGTGGTGCTGGCCCTGTTCATACTGGGTGGCGGCGTAATACACGACTTTGCCTTCGCCCTTCTTGTAGGAATCATTGTGGGTACCTACTCGTCCGTTTATGTAGCCTCTCCTCTGCTTCTCCTTTTTGAGAAGACCGTAAGCAGGGCTGCAAGGGAAGAGAAAGGCGCCGTTAAGTGAGTGCCGTGATTGCTGATACCAGATAAGAAAAGGAAATTATTTAGCTTCCGTTCCTTACTGATTCTGTGCCTTTTTTTTGCGGCGGCAGGTGCGCTGTGGTTTTGGGTATCGCGTTATAGCGGGCCAAGCAGGGTAAATTTCGTTGTCTTGAAGGTAAACGCGCAGATCATAAAGATTTTGCCCGGGGAAAAGATATCCCTGCATCCTTTAGACAGAGTAATGATAAGCGGGATCTCAACCAATATCCCGTTCGGCTTTGGGGTCCGCCTCTTTACGGAAAGGGCGGATATCGCCGTTCTCTCTGATTACGAAACCCCCCTTTCAGAAATCCTTCCTGATCATGATATCTATGAGCATTACTCATTCCATGTGGAAATCAAGCATAAAAACAAGACCCTCGGATTTTTTGACCTTGAGATAAGACCATATCTCGAGGATTGGATCGAGAGGGCGGGCAGAATAATAAATTCCGATATGAGGATACTTTTTCTAGAAAAAGCGGCTGCTCTTCTGCCTACAGAAAAGGACATCGCAGAGCGGCTTATAAGCGAATACAAGACCAGGGGATATTTTCAGAAGGCGATCCGCCTGATGGAGAGGTTTCCCGCTGAGACTAAGGAAAGGTTGTGGGAACTTTCCGAACTCTATGAAAAAGCGGCGAATCCGGACAGCCTGATCACGGTACTTGAAAGGCTTCTAAAGTTTGCTCCTGAAGACGCCGAGGCAAGGCTCAAGCTTGCTGAAACACTTGAGAAGGCAGAAAGATGGAATGAGGCCGCAAAACAATATGAGGCACTTGTTGCTGCGACTCCGGAGGAGGAAAGGGCGTCACTTCTTAAGCGCCTGGGCTATGCCTTTCTCAGGGCGGGAGACTTTGAAAAGGCAGTTTCTTCGTTTTTGAGCGCAGCTAGATTGGATCAGAAGGATGTCAATCTCTATTATAACCTGGCCTACCTTTACGACAAACTTGGTGATGCGTATAACTCCGCCTTTTACCTTAGAAACGCCCTGACCCTTAATCCTGATGATGCAGAAGGAAGGCTAAGGCTCGCTGAGCGTTTCCTTGACACCGGAGAGTGGAATAGGGCCGAAAAACTTGCCGAGGAGGTCATTGAGAAGACGCCTGACTCAAGGCAGGCCCTCATGACTCTTGCAAGGGCCCTTGAGGGTCTCAAGGAAAACGAAAGACTCCTTGATACTTACAGAAAGCTTTTGGATATTGACCCTTCTGACGAGGTTGTAATCTATAATCTGGCAGCGCTTGAATACGAAATGGGCAGCCTTGATGATGCCCTTTCCCATCTTAAAAGGTATGAGGAGTTTCATCCCAGGGATGAATCGCTCCACAGGATCATCTTTGAAATATACAAGAGCAAGAACGCTTATGAGGAGGCTGCAAGGGAAGCGGAACTTCTGATATCCATCAATCCCACCTATCCGGCGCCTTACGGTTTTCTTTTTGCCTACTTCCTGGATAAGGGATTGTATGATGAAATAATCAGCGTAATGAGGACTGGGGCAGCGGCCAATCCCGACTCGCAGGAAATACTTGAGTATCTGCTGGATGCTTATGTCAGAACCGGTCAGGAACTCCAGGCCATGGATACGATGGAGGCCATACTGAAGATAAGCTCAAAGAGCACCGCCTTCCTCATACGGCTTGCCGTCCTCAGGGAAAAGCACGGGCAGGTTGCAAAGGCAATGGACCTTTACAGACGTGTGATCGAGATTGACCCGCAAAACAAGGAGGCGGAGAGCGCATACTTGCGCCTTAGACTAAAAGGTATCGGCCTTGAGGGAGAGTGATTCGGGAGATACCTTGCGGGTTGCGGCGGGTTTGATTTTGCGGAACGGCAGGTATCTGATAACCAAGAGACCAAGGGCTTCTTTTATGGGGGGCTACTGGGAATTTCCCGGCGGAAAGCGTGAACAGGGTGAAACCATAGAGGAATGCCTCCGGAGGGAACTGGTCGAAGAGCTGGGGGTGGAGATCAAGGTCGGGGAAACCTTCTTGGATTCCTGTTATAGATATCCTACCAGAAAGATCCGCCTGACGACTCTTAGAGGCGTAATTATTTCAGGAGAACCTCAGCCGATCGGCTGTGAGGCGTTGAGGTGGGTCCTGCCCCACGAGTTGCTCAGGTATCCCTTGTGCCCCCCGGACATGGAGGTAGCCGAAAAGATTTTGATGGAAAGAAAGGAGTAACTTTCAATGTTGTACAAACGTGATGAAAACGCGGGAGGCTACTTTGAGCCAGCCGCAGGTGTCGGCATCAAGAGCATGGTATATGGGGAAAAGACCCATATGTGCGAATTCAAGCTAAGGAAAGGCTCCAGGCTTCCAGATCACAGCCATCCACATGAGCAGACAGGGCTTGTTGTGTCGGGACGCATAATTATCAACATAGACGGGAAGGATTTTGATGCCGGCCCCGGCGATGCATGGTGCATAGCGGGGGGAGTTACACACCGGGCCGAAGTCATTGATGATTCTATCGTAGTAGAGGTTTTTTCCCCCAGGCGGGAAGACTATATCAGTAGAATGGGTCCGGGGCCTGACATTCCTGAGCGAAAGGCCACGCCACAGCCCTGAAAATCCATCGGGGGTCGGCATCACCATCGGCATTGGTCTCCTCTTTTGACGATAACCCTGGGTTGACCTTCTTGATTGCGACCCCTACCCGGCAACAGGTTGTATTTTTAGTTTAAATAATGAAACGTCACAACTTGTCTTCTTTAACGGGCTGCGCGCTACCCTCTGCTTGGACAATATACGGCACGGTCACCCAAGCAGCCGGCGGTTTTCCTCGACGGATTCCTTGTAAGCATCCCGGAATCGCCATGGATTGTTTTTGGCTTTATAGGGTCATAAAATATATCCAAGTCAACTAGTTAAGTTGCAACGTGCGGTGTAATGCTAGACAGAATTATTATATCATATTTCACTGTTAGTCATAACATATTTATATTAAATACTATTTTTTAAATGAGGCGGCATAAAATCTATAATTATCAGATATAGTTAAGTAATTATCGCAGGTAAGTATTTTGTAATATATTTTTTCAGTCCAATATCTGTTCGCGGCACGCCTCCGGCGCGCCGCGAATGGGCGAGCTGAGCTTCGCTCCAGCGCCTGTCCTACAGGCCGCCGGAGGCGGCCTTTCGAACAATCGCTGGAGCCTCGCCGGTCTAACGCCGTCGGCGACCGTACGTCGCCTCCCGCCGCTAGGCCGACTCGGCTCAGCTCGCCCATTGGGCTTTGGATATAGACGATTATGAATAAAAGTGATCATTTCACAAAATATAATGCTGAAGATTTAGAATATGAATTTGAAATGTTAAATCAATGCAAAGTTGGTATAAATTCCTATCAGGACCCTTTTTTGCACAACTTATGTCTTGAAGGCTGGTTGTTGCACGCAAGGAGAATTATTGAGGCTTTCCGATTAGAAAGCATTGATAATGAATGGAAGAAAATTTGGGGATTGATATCTGAGCATCTTTCTCATGCGAATGCATCAAATAGAGTAGATCAGCGCGAGGAGAAACGGCTGAACCCTGTTTGGAATATCGAATCGTACCATTTTAAAATGATTGAGGATATAGGAAAGGTGGCTACACAGTACAAAGAATATATTAATTATGGATTGCTCCTTAAAATATTGGATAACATAAAGAAATAATATAGACAATTGGCCCAACAAATCACTGGTGCCGACCCCAAAAGCCGGGCGGCACAGTTCACCCGTTATGCGCTAAGCGTTGAACTGAGGATCTTTGATCATGACGAGAATAATTCCAGAAAAAGAACTTGATAAATTCATAAAGTCTACTGGGTGGAAGCCTGAAAATAGATCGGAAAATGATAATGGAGATATTAACATGCCTACTATTTCACTATTTTATGGAATAATCATTTACATGTATTATTTTGATAATAAAGAACATAAAATGCCTCATATTCATGCTAATTATGCTGAATATGATGCTGTCATTTCAATACCGCAAGGTAAAGTTTTAAATGGTGAAATGCCAAACAAAAAGCTTAAATTGATACAAGCATGGGTTGAAATCCATCAGGAGGATTTGATGGCAAACTGGAAGTTGGCAGTCGAAGGTCAACAACCACATAAAATAGAACCGTTGAGGTGAACAATGTTAAAGGTTAGAAAAGTCAATCCAAATAATGATTATACCTTATTTGTTGAATTATCCGATGGTCGAACCGGGATATTTGACGTTAAACCGTATTTAGAGAAAGGTGTATTTAAACAATTACAGGATAAAAATTATTTTAAGCAAGTAAAACCTTTTTTTTGCGGAATCATTTGGCCAGATGAGCAGGATTTAAGTGCGGACACTATTGCATATGAATTAAAAGAAGTTGAAATCGCATAACAAGGCTTTTGCAGCGGACGCAAAAAACCGTGCCGCTGATGTTTCCGTTATGCCTGAAGAAAGCACTTGCTTATGATAAATAATGTACGTTATAATGTACAAAATTTATGAACATCGTGAGGTGGAAAATGCAACGATTAAAGATCGATCAAGATATCAAACCATTGTCTGAGGTAAGGATAGGTATCGCAAACTATATCAAGCAAGTTCGAGATACAAAGAGACCCGTGATAATCACACAACATGGAAAAGGGGTTGCCGTTTTATTGGATGCCTCTGAATATGAAAATATGCAGGAGAAACTTGAGCTTTTGACAGATGTTCAGACATCTCTCAGCCAACTCGCACATGGACAAGGAATTGCGCATGAAGAGGCAAAAGATCGAGTTTTGAAAAGAGTCTAAAAATGAAGATTGTTTGGTCGCCTTTGGCTATTGATAGAGCTTCGGAAATCGCTGAATATATAGCCATAGACAAGCCATCAGCAGCAGACAAATGGATCAACAGTATATTTTCAAAGGTGAAGCACCTGGAATCTTCACCCAAAAGCGGCCGGGTTGTTCATGAGATTGGAAATGACCAATTCAGAGAGCTGATCTACGGCAATTATCGAATCGTATATCGTGTTGAAAAGAAACAGGTATCGATTCTTACAATCCGACATGGTAAACAGATATTGCCAATAGAAGAAATTATGGCATAACCCGTCATTCCACTGGAGCGATACCGCGCCCGGTGAACTCTGCGTTGGGTCATAGAAACAAACAGAATCTGCCGACTATGCCTTAAACGCTGAAAACTTCAGCAGAGATGATGCTCTCAAGATGATCGAGATGGCATTAGAGTTCATAGAAGAGTTCTTCCGAAAGGATGGCCCTGACGAGCCGCTACCTGCGATGACAGAACCATGGTTCCATTACCGGATGGAGATGCCAACATGTTGCCCTGGCGGACGCAAAAAGCCGAACCGCTGAGTTTGCTGTAGGGTGGCATTTCAGCCGGGTTGATGGGGCATGGTCAGAACGAAAGGGAGCCACATTGGTCTGCAAAAACATATAATGAATGAGACGCTCTCGAACTTTTCCGGTTTTTCTTCGATACTGACTATCAGTTCAATAATTGGGGGGATGGCTCTGCCTTGACCAGGCCATGCAGACCAGGAATCAGGTTCTGTAGGTGCGCCTTCAGGCGCAGGGCGAACGGTTCCCTTGCGGCTGAAGCCGCACCTACCCCGGATTTTTGAGCTGATTAGATCCTGACTATCAGATATAAAGCAGGGATGGGAGATATGAGCCTACGAAGCTGTGGCTATCTATTTTCATACAAACAAATATGAATTGAGACGACCCTGCCAGTTCGTTTCGATCCCGGGTTCAGGAAGACCGGAGCGTGAAAACTCGATTATATAGGATAACATATTAACTTGTTTATAAAAGGCTTAAAAATCCATAACAGGAATTTTCCGCGCACGGACTGCTATCCCTTCAGCCTCAATTTGTTCCGAATGACCGGAGAAATAGAGTTTAGAGGGGATGTGAGCTTTTTTGTAGGTGAGAACGGGACGGGGAAGTCCACGCTCCTCGAGGCTATCGCAAGGCGGTACGGTCTTGCTATGTGGGGAGGGGAAAAGACCCATATAGTGCATCGAAACCCTTTTGAGACAAGGCTATACGATTTCATATCCCTTGAGGAGGAAGGCCCCCGCACCGGCATAGAAAGAGGTTATCTTTTCAGGGCTGAGAACTTTTTCAACTGTGCCTCCTACCTTGATGATTTCATAATGAATGATCCAGGGTTGATTGATTTCTATGGAGGTGTCTCCCTCAACCAGCAGTCACATGGGCAGGCCTTCATGGCCTTTTTCAAGACACGCTGCAGCAGGGGAGGACTCTACCTTATGGACGAACCTGAGGCAGCCCTTTCTCCTTCAAGACAGGTTGAATTCCTCGATTGCGTAAGGAGATCGGTTTCCGAAAGCGGAAGTCAATTTATTATTTCATCCCATTCGCCAATCATACTGAGCTTTCCGGATGCGCAGATTCTTAGCTTTGACTCAGCTCCCATTAAGGAGATAGACTATAAGGAGACAAGCAGTTACCGTCTGTATAGGCAGTTTCTCGGGGCCGTATAATCCGGCAAAGAGAAATGGGCGTTAAGATTAAGGTGGGGTAAACAATGGCAAAAGGAAACTGTGAATTCAGCGGCAAGGGCGGAGAATATTTCCTTACTGTATTTGTCCACTTGTTTCTTCTGACTGCCTTAACGGTCGGCATCTATGCTCCATGGGCGGTCGTAAAGCTCTTGAGGTTGAAGGCCTCTCACTGCCTTATCGGGAAAAAGCAGGTGAGCTTTACAGGGAAGGGCGGAGACCTGTTCATAAACTGCCTCCTTTGGGGATTATTGTGCCTCGTTACCATCGGAGTTTATTCCCCCTGGGCGGTGTGTGCGTTTCTGAAGTGGAAGGCCGCTAACACCGTCGTGGGCGGCGAGCCAAGCGAGTTCAATGGAGCGGGGGCTGACCTTCTGGTCCTTTCGCTGATCCACCTCTTTATCTTTCCCCTCTTGACCCTGGGGCTTTATCTTTTCTGGGGTATTTACAGGGTTTACGCCTGGAAAGAGGAACACACCCGCTACGGAGGAGAGAAGACCTCTTTTGGAGCAGGTATAGGAGAATTTATAAAGATATCCATTGTGAGCTGGTTTCTAAATCTCGTAACTCTTAATATATTCAGCCCCTGGTCTATGTGCATGCTCTACAGGTGGCAGATTCATGGTCTCATGGTCGGGGAAGGGGATGGCATAGAGCACTTTCCGGCAGTAAAGACGCCACGGCTGCTTTTTATTTTGCCTCCAGCGTTTGCGGCCCTCGTTGCTCTACTGGTATTTTCTGCGATCTATAGCGCTCAGCAGAATTGACACACTGATGCTCAGGTAAATTAATACACTTTTCATCCCATCGATTAAAGTCTCATCCAATCCCACTATTCTCTGGATTTCTGTCAG
>Ga0210036_1000308_pt1 | contig 58801 bp, 53 predicted proteins | sample CryGeymeta201515_FD_185469 | JGI IMG/M metagenome (GOLD analysis project Ga0210036, IMG submission 185469) | Groundwater microbial communities from Crystal Geyser aquifers in Utah, USA - Crystal Geyser metaG 2015-15 (SPAdes) (version 2) | ecosystem: Environmental > Aquatic > Deep subsurface >... | reverse complement strand
GGTAAAATCTGTGGTATCGATTTAGGAATAAAAGACTTCGCCATAGTAAATGATGGTGAAAAAACCAGTAAATATGCTAATCCCAAACACCTAAAAAAACATGAAAAAAACTTAGCACGAAAACAACAAAAATTAGCGCGTAAACAAAAAGGCTCTAAGAATAGAGAAAAAGCCAAAAAGCTAGTAGCTAAGGTACACGAACGCACAAGTAATACCCGCCAAGACTACTTACATAAACTTTCCAGAAAGATTGTCAATGGCAATCAGGTAGTAGTCGTAGAGAAACTGAATATCAAGGGTATGGTTCGTAACCACTGTTTGGCAAAAGCTATATCTGATGTGGGATGGGGAATGTTTATCAATTTCCTAGACTATAAACTCAAGGAAAAAGGTGGGTTATTAGTTGAGATTGATAGATGGTTTCCTAGCTCTAAAACCTGTTCTAATTGCTTATATCAAATGTCTGAAATGCCATTAGACGTAAGAGAATGGACTTGTCCGAGTTGTGGTACAGTTCATGATCGAGATGAGAATGCGAGTAAGAATATAAGAGCAGAAGGCATTAGAATAATAAAGACGGATGGAATAGCCGTCTCTGCTAATGGAGGCACTGTAAGACCAAAAGGCGGACGTAAGTCGGTTTTGGGGCATGAGCCTGTGAAGTTAGAAGCTAACACTGTAATCTTCGATTTAGTGTGAGTAGTTCACAATATTGATTTTCCTTCTAAATGTTCAGGAATAATTGCACCCATGAGATGAACTAGAATAATATATAGCTACGAATAGCTTAAAAAATGTTAAGTTAATAGATATTAATAATTATTAGTTTATGGATATTTTATCCAAGGAGATAATATGAAATTACCGTTAAAAGTTTTATCTATTTGTAGTTTAATTACGCTGAATACTTTGGGATTATATCCTAACAATAACCAAGTTTTAGCACAATTTCGAGGACAAGATTCTCAAGAATTTTTTGATCGTGGAAATCAGTTAATGGAGCAAAAAATACAAGAAATTCAACAACAAAATGTTCCCAAAATAGACATTAATAAAGAAGAAAAAGAGCCACCTTTAGAAGTAAAAAACCCTGATAAAACATCAACAGAAGAAGTGCCTGATATTGATTTAAAATTAGATAATAACGTACCAGAATCTCCCCTAGAAGAAATTAAAATTGAGCAAAATTAATAACTAATAATTTAGCTTTTGTTAAGAGGAAAAGTTGAAGTTAATCAAGAGAATAGGTAATTGATTTAATAGTGTTTAATTTTCAATTATTGCTAAAATTTCTTTAGGAGATAATTTATTTTTAAACCACAGTAATCGATGAGGTAAATCACTGAAATTGACTCCAGCTTTCTCTAAATTTAAACGCTCACAAACAGCTAAAATTAAGTTATCCATTTCTGCGTGACTTACTTGGTAAAATTTTTTCTGTAAGTATTTAGGATGCCAAAAGCCAATAATTTCTAAAACAAATTCTCGCCCATCAGGATGCACTAAACGAAAATCAGGAATCATAACTCCTCCGGGTAAAGGAATTAAATTTACTTCTCTTTCTAAACGCCAAGGAGTTTTTAATTTTTCCCAATTTTTGGCAAAGGATTCTTCTAATAAACTGTCGTAACTTTTATTATTAGCATAATGACTAACTAAACCACATTCATGATTAAGGTTAAAATAAAGGTTTTTTTCACCATTACTATAACTATCTTTCATTTTCAACTTTGCTTCTAAATTCCACTTGCTAACGTGTAATAAAGCAGGTATCATTTTTGCTAAGGATAGACCATAACGAGTACTAGCTTTAAATAAACTGGTAGGACCATCAATGGTAATAGTAAAACCAGTGTCAGCATCACCTTCAATATAAGCAATTAATTGAAATAATTTTAAGTAACGAAATAATAATTTATATTCCCCCGGATCATTGCGATAAGCATTAATGATAATATTAGTAGCACGATAAAAAAGTCCTTGCACTTGAGATAAATTGTAACGATGGATTAAAGTTTCAGGGGTGGGAGGATCAAATTCTGTTAAGATGCGATTTTCCTGTAAATCTGCATATAATCCTTGTTCAATTTCACTGGGTAAAACTTCTTTATTTAATTCATTAGACAATATATCGGCGATGATTTCTAAAGTATGATGACGATGATCAGGTATTGTAGCTTTTTGAGCGGCTAGAGTAAATACTTTTTCTCGTAACATAGAAGGATTTATAGGGCTTACTATGGTAAACTGGGCGAAATGATTTTTGAGTAAATGAGCTAAACCACGTTTTATTCGGTATTCTGGGCTATCACCTTCTAATTGTTGTAATTTTTCGTCTAATTCCCCTTGAGTTTTTCCTAAATAATCTTGAAAACAATATATTTGTTCTGAGGCTAAATCAATTATATGAGGTTGTAAAGGTAATTTTTTCGGAATAATAGTTGCCCCACTATAACGATAAATTAATAAATCAGTTTTGAGCATGATGTGATAAAAAATAAATGAGAATAATGTAAATTATTGTAAAGTTAGTTAAGATAACAACTAGAATAGTAAAATAAATAAATCAATAATTATCAAAATGAATCCTTCTGAATCCACAGAAAAAGAAATTTTAAAAAAAGTATTGACACCTTTATTAGAAGACTTTGACTACTGGTTTTCTCGATCTTCATCGTTATTAGAATCTCAAAAAATGGGATTTTTGTCGGTGGATGAGCAAGAAAACTTATTACAGAGAATAAAAAACGCTCAAGAGGAAGTAAAAACTAGCATTATGCTGTTTAAAATTACTGATTCTCAAGTGGGAGTGGAGACGAAAATACTATTCTCTTGGCATCAATTAGTGTCGGAATGTTGGCAAATTGCCCGAAAATGGCGTTTGGAAAAGACACAGTTAACCACAGAAAGTTAATAGTTAAACAAGTCTATTTAATAATATTTTGTTTTTGTAATTTTATTTATCTTTTATTTCTAGGGAGCTTTTCAATGTTACATTTAGTTTATATTTTAGCTTTTACCGTTATCGCCTTTTTTGCCATTAGTAATTTAATTCGTAGTTTAATTACCATTAGTGGTGAAACTCAACGTGGTTCATGGACAGATACGCCTAGAGGTAGTAACTCAAGAACATCTTATAGAGCAACTTATCAACCTACTCACCCAGAATTATTCGATTCTCAAGGTAAGCCCATTAATGAACCTTTACTGGTAATTCGTTCTGTGTCCGTAGAAGATGCACGTCAAAGATTAGATTCTATATATGAATCTTCCCCTAGTCAAACTAGACAAACAGAAGAAGAGGCTTAAATATTTATTATCAAAAAATGACAATTTCAGCTACCGATATTGATATAACTCATTATATAGATCATTCATTGCTTAATCCTACCGCAACCACAAAAGAAGTAGAAGAATGTTGTCATCAAGCCATTCAATATAATTTTCCGGGGGTGTGTGTTTATCCGAGTCATGTTAAAGCTGCCGCAGAATTACTTTATAATCATAAAACAAATGTGGTTACAGTTATAGGTTTTCCTACAGGGGCGACAACTACAGCTTGTAAATTATATGAAGCTCAAGAAGCAAAAGAAAATGGAGCGGTAGAGTTAGATGTAGTGATAAACTTAGGATGGTTAAAAGAAGGTAAATCTGAAAAAGTTTATCAGGAAATAGCTTCGATTTGTGATGAAACAGGATTAGTGGTTAAGGCTATTTTAGAAACCACTCGTTTAACGGATACGGAAAAAAGAATTGCCGCCGAAATTTGTCTGGATGCAGGAGTAGCTTTTTTGAAAACAAGTACTGGTTGGTTTGGTGGTGCAACAGTAGAAGATGTGAAACTATTACATGATATTACCAAAGGAAAAATCCAAATTAAAGCCTCTGGTGGTATTCGTGATTTACCTACGGCTATCGCCTTAATTAATGCTGGAGCGACTAGATTGGGTACATCTCAAGGCTTAGAGTTAATTAAACAACAAAAAAGTTATGAATAATTTTGCCTACTGAGTTATTCTATGACATCTACTTATCAAACAACGGGAATTATTGTTAAAAAACAAGGTTTTGCGGAGAATGATCTTTTAATCACATTTCTTTCTCCTGAATATGGTTTAATTCGTGCCATCGCTCCCAATGCAAAAAAACATCAATCGAAATTAAGAGGTAAAACAGAATTATTTGTAGTTAATAACTTTTTAGTAACGAAAGGGCGTAATCTTGATCGTATCAGAGAAATTGAAACTCAAGAATCCTATTCAAAACTAAGACAAACTATCGAGAAAATAAGTGTTAGTCAATATTTAGCGGAATTAATTGTCAATTTAGCTATGACTCAACAACCACAGAGAGAATTATACGCATTATTTAATGAACATTTGCGACGTATTGAACAATTATCCGTGAAAGATAGTCTATTCCCGTATATAGCTCAAGCGGTATTTCATTTTTTAGCAGTAATAGGAATTGCACCAGAGGTTTATGCTTGTGTTGAGACTCAACAAAATATTGTACCAAACTTTGAGCAAAAAAGCTGGAAAGTGGGATTTAGTTTTAAAAATGGCGGTTTAATAACGATTAATAGTGAGTTAAACCCTATTATCATTAAAAATCAACTTAATGCGGTAGAATTAGCCTTATTACAAAGTTTAGGCAGTAAAAATTTATTACCTATTCATGAAATAATCCCTCATATGTATTCTGATTCTGTGATTGAAAATAGTTGGATTCGAGTAGAAAGAATACTAAAAGATTATATTGAGTTTTATTTAGGTCATGCGCTAAAATCAGCAGAGATTATTACAGATATTTTAATTGCATTTTAACCCAAATAACCTATGATATTTTAAGGGATCATAAAAATATAAAAACTACTTTTACAGTACCATAAATAAAAAAAATCTATGGCTTAAAAGCCTTTTAAAATAAGATTAATATCTATAAAAATAGTTAATAAATAAATAATTATCAATAAAAAATTAAGTATCTTTAGAGATTATTAGGAAAAATTTTAAACCCTTACTTAATCTATTATGAATAATAAAAATTAAATCAAAATGCAAGTTTCTGAAACGGAAAAAGAAGAAAAATCTTCCCTAGAAGCTCTCAATTTTAAGGAGATACAATCATCTATTAATCAAGAAGAATCTAGTACAGGATTTATGAATGTATTGCAAAATACAAGTTTTTTGATACTTTGGTTAGGACAAGTTTTTTCTCAATTAGCAGACAAAATTTATCTAGTTTTAATTATTGCTATTATTAGTAGTAATTTTCAGGCTTCAGGAGAAAGTATTAGCGGTTGGGTTTCTTTAGTGATGATTGCTTTTACTATCCCTGCGGTATTATTTGGTTCATTGGCGGGGGTATATGTAGATCGTTGGTCAAAAAAAGTTGTTTTAGTAGTGTCTAATTTATTGAGGGGAATACTGGTTTTAATGATTCCTTTTTGTTTATCTATAAATAACATTGAAAAAGGTTTTTTTACACTTCCGAGGGCATTTTGGTTATTATTATTAATAACTTTTTTAGTATCAACTTTAACACAATTTTTTGCTCCAGCAGAACAAGCTACCATACCTTTAATTGTTAAGAAAAAAGATTTATTAGCAGCTAATTCTGTTTATACAACCACGATGATGGCAATGTTAATTATTGGTTTTGCTATCGGAGATCCTTTATTAGTATTAGTTGGTAAGTGGGGTAAAATTGTTTCTTTTAATTATGGACAAGAATTGTTAGTTGGTGTTTCTTATGGTTTAGCTGGTTTAATTTTAATTATCTTAAATACTCAAGAAAAAAATCGACAGAAACAAACTAAAGAAAATCATCCTTTTGAAGATATAAAAGAAGGATTAAGATACCTAAACGAAAATCATCGAGTACGCAACGCCTTATTTCAGCTAGTAATCTTGTTCTCTATTTTTGCCGCTTTAGCCGTATTAGCAGTTCGTTTAGCGGAAACCATTCCAGGAATGGAAGCCTCTCAATTTGGTTATCTTCTCGCCGCTACGGGGTTAGGTATTGCTATTGGTGCTACTATTGTAACTCATCAAGGAAAAATAACCGCCCATGCTAAACTTAGTTTTTGGGGTTCAATGGGCATGGCTGGTGCTTTAAGCGGTTTATCGGTGGCAACTAATAATCTAATTTTAGCTTTAACCATGACCATCATTTTAGGTATTTTTGCCGCTTTTGTGGGTGTACCAATGCAAACTACCATTCAAGCAGAAACTCCTCCTCAAATGCGGGGAAAAGTGTTTGGCTTACAGAATAATGCGGTTAATATTGCTTTATCTCTACCGTTAGCTTTAGCTGGGGTGGCTGAAACTTATTTCGGTTTACGAATAGTTTTAATTATTTTAGCTTTATTAGCAGTATTTGCTAGTGCTTTAACTTCTTTAATTACTTCTAAATATGGGAACTAATTAACCCCAAATTACTTCATACTAAATTATAGGTACTTATTGTTATTTATTATTAAAATATGTTCACTAATCATTATCGTTTTCACCTTCACAAAACAAGTTATCAAATACTGATTATTTTTAGTCTGGCTATTACTGCTTTAACGACAGGAATCACCCCCGAAATAAATTTCACCGCTAAAACTATCAGTATCAGTAATCAGGTTAATGCACAAACTCCTACGGATGCGACATTAAAAAAATATGCTGATGCAGCTATGGAAATTGAAAGTTTACGCAAAACTACTTTTGATAATATTGAAAATATCTTAGGTAAATCAAAACCCAATACCCTTAATTGTTACCAAGAAGAAAGTTTTAACCAATTACCTGAAAATGCTCGTAGTTTAGCCGTAAATTATTGTCAACAATCAGAAGGCATCGTCAAAAAACATGGTTTAACCATTAATCAATTTAATCAAATTCATCAACAAGTTAGACAAAATAATGAAGTGAAACAAAGATTACAGGTAATTATGAAAAATTAGTTTCTCGGTGGTTTGATTATCAGATTTGCAGAAAATATCAGTAAAAGTAATCAAATTAACTATTCATTGTGAGAGAAAAACCGATAAGATAGTTAACAATGATAATAAAATGAGTCATCATCTTGTTCTTATCAAATACGACCTTTGAAGTCGTGAAGTTCAGATTTACTCAAGTAAACGAAACAGGAGATTTTAAATTTATGACTATCGTTGCCGAATTACCTACCCTTGACTTCAACAGTGACATCTATAAAGATGCTTATAGTCGTATTAATGCTATTGTCATTGAAGGAGAACAAGAAGCCTATGATAATTATATCGACATTGCCGAAATGATTCCCTCCGATAAAGAGGAATTAATTCGTCTTGCTAAAATGGAATTTCGCCATAAAAAAGGTTTTGAATCTTGCGGCAAAAATTTGAGTGTGACTCCCGATATGGAGTTTGCTAAAAAATATTTTGCTCAATTACATGGAAATTTCCAAAAAGCCAAAGCCGAAGGTAAACTTGTTACTTGTTTATTAATTCAATCTTTAATCATTGAAGCCTTTGCTATTGCTGCTTATAACATTTATATTCCCGTTGCTGATCCTTTTGCTCGTAAAATTACTGAAGGAGTAGTTAAAGACGAATATTTACACCTTAACTATGGTGAAGAATGGTTAAAAGGACATTTTGAAGAATCTAAGGAAGAATTACAAGTAGCTAACGCTGAAAATTTACCTATTATCTGGAAAATGCTTAACGAAGTAGAGAAAGATGCTAAGGAATTAGGTATGCCTAAAGAAGAGTTAGTAGAAGATTTTATGATTAGTTATGGAGAAGCCTTAGCTAATATCGGTTTTTCTACTCGGGATATTATGAAAATGTCTTCTTATGGTTTAAGAGGCGTATAAATCAATAAAGGCATAGTACCCTAAGTCACTAATAAGTAATAAGTAATAAGTAATAGTAAAAAAGTGTTAATTTGAGCTTAAAATAATTAAGGGTTGTTTTATTTTACTGATAAAAACACATCATAATATTTCCCTTCATAAAAATTATTTTTCATAGAATAAAAAGATAGTAAATAATCGGATCAAATGTTGAAAATATAAGTATAAATGCTTAACTTTATCTCTTAATTTAACTTAACAAAAAACCTTAAAAATACTTAACAGAAAAAGAGAAAATAGTAAGTTATGGTAAATAGTATGGGTATTAAGAGGTACTGATATTATGAATACTATTTCACGTTTCGATGATAAAGAACAAAAAGACATTAATTGGTCTGCTATTATATTATTTGCATTAGGATTTTGGGTTAGTGGCAGTTTATTATTAGATTTTGTCTTAATTCCAGCCTTTTCAGCTACGGGAATGATGACAGAAAGTGGTTTTGCTAGTGCTGGATTTGTTATTTTTGGTGCGTTTAATCGCATTGAATTAATTTGCGCATCTTTAGTTTTAACTTGTGCGTTTGTATTTTCTTTTAATCATAATTATGACGTAAAAAAACAGTCTTTATTTGTGATTTTTTCTAGTTTATTATTCTTAATAGCTTTAGCCTATACTTATCTATTTATTCCCCATTTAAGTGCATGGGGATTATGTTTAAATCAATTTAATACTGTTGAAACAATGCCGTCAGCAATGATTTCATGGCATAAAGGTTACTGGATTTTAGAAACTTTAAAGTATGGTTTAGCAATTACTTTGTTGCGTTGGAGTTATCAATATAAATAATAAATTTAATTTGATGCTAGGGGTTAATAATTAACCCTTTTTTTGTGTCTATGGTTAAAATAAAAGTGAATGTTGTTGATAACGATTATCGTTGAAAATTTGATAGTCTGATTTAAACTGATTTATACCTAAATTTTGGGCAATTTTTTCATGAGAATTACTGATTTGTTTTGTTAATTTTTGAGTTTGGAATAACTGCCAGAAAAGAGAGTATTTATCTTCAATATATTCTAGTTTTTGATAACTTTCACGAATTTTTTTAACTCCCTCACCAAATAGCAGATAAGGAGATTGAGGAGAATTTTTTTCTAAAAATAAGATGAGTTGATAAGCGAAATCAAAGTCAGTACTGTTATTATTTAAAAAAGTTTTACGATAATTTAGGCAGTATAGTAATAATTTTTCTACCCTTGAAATATCTTGATTTTCAAAAGCGTATTTTATTCCTCCTAAACTGCGATAAAGATACCATGCTTTTATATCTTCAATTTCAGCTAGTGGGCTTTGAGTAGTACGATTATCGGGGTAATTCCAAAAAATTCCTAAGACATTTTCCACTAATTCACAGTTAATATGAGGTAATACTCTATTTTTAAACTCTGTATCTCCAGCGCCTCGAAAAGTCTCATCATAAAACCCAAAACGCTGATGCAAGTCACGGCGATATAAACCACCAACATAGGTTAAGTAACAGGTGTCAAGGTAAACCAAATCTTGACTAAAATTACGGCGGTTATAAGTCATAACATCTTCTTGCCAGTTACCTTTGTTGTCAACTTCCGTCACCAAACTATGACCAATAACCCAATCTAAGTTATGATTTTGATCAAGTTTATCTGCTAAAGTTTCTAAACCATCGGCGGTTATCATTTCATCTACCCCTAAAAAAGTGAGATAAGGAGATTGTGACAGTAAAATTCCTCGATTCCATGCACTTTGGATAGTTTCTCTTTGCTCACTTCTAGCGTAAACTATCGGTAAATTTAAAGTGGGTAAAAGTTGTTGAAAAACTTGGTATTCTTGTTGGGGTGAACCACTATCGATTAAGATGATTTCAGCTTCTTGTTTTTGGAAGATTGTTTGTTGAGCTAAAATTGACAAAAAATAGCCTAGTTTACTTTCCGCATTATATAACGAAATGATCACAGAAACTCGATAATTTTTTTTGTGACGATAATCTTTAATAAATTCGTAGGATTTTTCCTGATAGTTAAGCAGATTTTGATAGTTATTTGATAAGTATTCATAAGTTAATTCAGAAGAATTTTTAGCAGGAGAATAAAGTAAGTTTAAAAGTGAAGATTCTTCAACAAAATTATGATTAATGAGAGTCTTTGAGATATTTTCGAGTTGTTGAAATTTATCTTGATTAAGAAGGCGAATAATTCTGATTTCATAAGTAGCCGATAATAAATAATTTCCTCTAATTTTTTCTAATCTTGAGATTTGTTGCCAAATTTTTAGACGATTTATATAATAACCAGTTTTAAGTTTATTAATTTTTTCTTCTGCTGATAATTTAAGAGGATGACTTAAATTTTTTAGTTGATTAATTTTCTTGTCAATTTCATTAGCTGAGGTTTCTGGTAGTTGAAAAACTCTTTCATATTCGGAAGGAAAAAAGATACTTTTTATTAATTGATTAGTAACAATATTTTTTTGCTGATAAAGTTTACCTTTCACTTCTTCTAATTGATTTTTTCCTTGATTAAGCAAAGGAGTGGCTATTTTTTTTGTTAGATAGATAAGTTGTTGTTTTCCCCAATATTGCTTTATTTGACAATGATTAATTAATTCTTCATACCATTGATTAATTTTTTCTCTGGTTTCTAATTCAAAATGATTCTGTTGTTTATAAATATCAGTTAATGTTAATTCTTCTTTGTTAAGATGAGGAGAAAAAGACATAATTTTTTCCTCTAAATCAAGACGATAGTTATGATAATTACTTAAAAGTTTAATAATTTTAGGTAAGGAAGCATAAAAGTTATCGACATCGAGTTTAATAAAAGGTATCTCAGGAAAATTATCTTCTAAAAAACGACAAACTCCTGCTTTTTTACTAATTATAGTGGGACAACCAGCAAATAATGACTCTAAAGCGACTAAATTTAAAGTATCAAATCGAGAAGGTAAAAAAGTTATAGAATTAAGTGCAAATTTTTCTTGTAATGCGTAGCGAGACACAGATGGTAATATATTTATTTGACGAAAATGGAAGGCTAACATTTGTTGTAAATAAAATTCTCCTGTTTTTCCATCTAAGGTTTGAGGATTACTGCCAATAATATTAGCTTGACTATAGAGATTTTTTGGTAAAAACTTGACTAAGTTAACAAAAATATCGACTCCTTTTCCTTTCTCTTTTCTACCAATAAAATTTAAAATTGGTTTTCCTGTTGATGGTTGATAATTTACTGTGGGAGTTAAATTAAGAAAATGTAAAGGATGGTAATAATAATTAGAAAAATTATCTTTTTTTTGCCACCATTCTAAATAATTTTTACTAATACCATAACGAATATCAGCTATTTTGTATTGTAAATTTTCAACAAATTCTAAATTATTAATATAGTCTCTATTTATCACCCAATCATGATGTAAACTTTGAGAAACAATACCATGAAGAGAAATAACAATTTTTTGGAATTTTACTTGATGATAACTCAAAGCAGAGGCTAAAAAAAGTCCATATTGCTCATAATCAGGATAGTCAATTATATCAAAATTTAACCCTTTTACCGAATAACTAATATTACTAGCAATTAAAAAAGGGCGATAAATTTTTTCTAGGGATAACTTAGTAGATAAATCTTTTAAATCTGACTTAATATATTGTTGCTTATAAGGTATAATTCTAGCGTTTTTCGCCCTAAAATTGTTAACTTTTTCCTCCACTGTTAAATAGTAAAATTCTATATCAAAATTTGTTTCAATAAGACGGCGATAAAATGTTTGCCCTCCGCCAATTTTAGAGAATAAGTCGAATTCAGCGATTAAAACTTTCATAATTAATTTATAAAAAAGATGAGATAGTTAATATGATTAAGATTATAATTTTTATGGGTAATTTACTTTAACAATATAATTTTTTAAATATTAATTTTTGTACTTAATAATGATTAATCAAGACAATATTTTAATCTTAGTCTGTAATGGTGCTGAATATCAAAGGGTGAAAAAAGGATTATTAAATCATCAGTTACTTGACAAAATTATTCTTTTACCCATAGGTATTAAAGCTGTTAATCAATTTCTAAAATCTCAACATTTACCAGAATCTTCGATTATTTTAATCGGTTTAGGTGGTAGTTTATCTTCTAGTTATAAAGTTGGAGAAGTTTTAATTTATGAAAGTTGTAGCTATTTACATAAAGATGGTAAATTAGATACTAAATATTGTGATTATGATTTAACTAATTATCTTAAAAATAAATTAAATGTTTCTTTAGCAAAGGGTTTAACTACAGATAATTTAATTCATTCTTCTACAGAAAAATTAGCTTTAAATAAATTATCTAACTGTGATATTGTAGATATGGAAACTTATGCTGTTATGAGTTATTTTCAGTCAGTATCAATCATTAGAATTATTAGTGACAATTATAATGATAATTTACCAGATTTAAATGGTGCAATTAATTCAGAAGGAAAACTAGATATTCTTAAAATGACTATGGCTTTTCTAAAAGAACCAATTAAAGCGCTAAAATTAATTAAAAACGCTCTTATCAGTTTAAAAACCTTAGAAAAAATCAGTCAACAATTAACAATTATTAATTCCTAATTATTTATTCTTAAAAATGCAAGACTACAGCAATCAACTGTCAGATTTAATTAAGATTTATCGTAATCGTGTGGATTTTTTAAGTATCAGATTAGAGAAAGCCGAGGGTAGTAATATTGTTTTGCGAAATAATCAAACAGAAACTTTAAGCGAAGGAATCTCTCTGGGAGGGCAAGTTAGGGCTTGTTTTAAAGGTGGTTGGGGTTTTTCTACTTTCAATGATTTGACTCAAATAACCGCAAGGATTGAAGATGCCATCCATTCCGCTTTGTTAGTGGGAGAGGATGAAACGATTTTAGCCCCTGTTTCTCCTATACAAATAACCTGTCAGTTACCATTAACAGGCTCTAATCCTCGTCTAATTCCTCTTTTTGACAAAAAACAACTATGTCATCACTATAATAGTATTTTAGCCCAATATAACGAAAAAGTTACTACATCAACTGTCAGTTACAGAGATAGTCAGCAAACAATTTTACTAGCGACATCAGAAGGTAGTATGATTGAACAATCATGGATAGACTGTGAAATGAGGTTTAGCGCCACAGGGAAAAATGGTGAATCCGTGCAAACGGGTAGAGAAACTACAGGCACAAGACGAGGTTATGAAGATTTAACTAATTTAGATATACAAGTAGAAAGTGCTGCCAAACGGGGAATTAATGCCTTAACTTTACCGTCAGTAAAAGGTGGTACTTATGAAGTAGTAATAGATCCTGTTTTAACAGGTTTATTTGTACATGAAGCCTTTGGGCATTTATCCGAAGCGGATATGGCATATGAAAACCCTGATTTATTAGAAGTAATGACGATGGGGCGCAAATTTGGAGAAGAATTTTTACAAATTTTTGACGGTGCAATGCCTGAAGGACACCGAGGGAGTTATTATTATGATGATGAAGGTACACCTGCTACTACTACGCAGTTAATTAAAGACGGTGTTTTAGTGGGGCGTTTACATTCCCGTGAAACTGCTGGAAAATTGAGTGAAAAACCCACTGGTAACGCAAGATGTTTAAACTATCATTATCCTCCTATTGTCAGAATGACGAATACTTGGATTGCGAGGGGAAAAACTCCTGTGAAGGATTTATTTACCAATATTAAAGAAGGAGTTTATGCCGCTAACTGGTTGGGAGGTATGACTAACGGTGAAATGTTTACTTTTAGTGCGGGAGAAGCATGGATGATTCGTGATGGTAAGATTGCTGAACCTGTCAAGAATGTTACTTTGTCTGGTAATGTGTTTAAAACTTTAGCTAACATTGAAGCTGTTGGGGATGATTTTTATTGGGATGAATCTGGCGGTTGTGGTAAAGGTGGGCAAAGTGGTTTACCTGTAGGTTGTGGTGGCCCTAGTTTACGAATTAATAATGTAGTTGTTGGAGGAGAGTTATAGATAATGAATAATTAATTTTTTAAATATCCCCTAGGAGTAATCAATAAATCATGGTAACGTTTAGTACTACTGTTACCTATCATAATCGTAGTTAACATATCAATGGGATGATTCAGCATTTCTGCGAGGGTGGTGATAATAATATTTTCGTCATCTCTTGTAACTGAACGTGCGATAGCTACGGGGGTGTTAGGATTACGATGTTGTAAAAAAATAGCTTGAGTTGAGATAATTTGCTCAGTGCGAGACAAAGAGCGAGGATTATAAATAGCCGTGATAAAATCAGCAGAGGCGGCAGCGATGATTCGTTTTTCAATAACATCCCAAGGAGTTAATAAATCACTAAGGCTGATAGCGCAAAAGTCGTGCATTAAAGGTGAGCCAATTTTTGCGGCTACACTTTGTAAGGCTGTTATGCCAGAAATCACTTCTACTAATGGTTGTTTACCATTCCATCTCTGATTTTGCAAAATTTCTAAAACTAATCCTGCCATGCCGTAAATACCGCAATCTCCTGATGAAATTACTGCTACTTTCAACCCCCATTTTGCCAACTCAATCGCTCTTTCTGCTCTTTGTACTTCTTGAGTAATTTTAGATTTTTCAATCATTTGCTCGGGGCGTAATAAACTTTTAATCAAGTCAATATATAAACCATAACCAATGATTATATCTGCTTCTCTCAAGGCAGTTTTCGCCCTTGAGGTAAGATATTCAATACTCCCTGGCCCTGTACCAATAAGATATAATTTACCATCATGAGGATTATATTCTAACATTGATTGGGCGATCGCCACAGTAACTGCACCTTTTTTTCCTTCCTCACGGATAATTTGTTTAGGTACAATTAAATGAGGAGATTTTAGTTGATTTTCTGGTAAATTAGGAGATAAAGCCGCTTTTAAAGCGGAAGCCTCCGCAACACTAGGTGTACCGACTTCTTTCTTAACAATACTCGATGGATTGAGTACAGAAATTTCCTTTAATTCTTCACTGTTAAAAGTTTTAAGGGGTAAATGCCATTTATCAGCTAAGGCTAAAATACCGACTTCGTCACTTTTGATATTGATAGTAGCGAAAGAGGCGATGGCTTTTAATTCTAAATTATACTCATGAAAAACTTTTGTCACCGCAGATTGAATTAAAGAAGGAGAAGTATCTCTTTCACAACCAATTCCCACCCATAAAACTCTGGGATGCCAACTTATACAAGGAATATTGACATCAGGAGTTTTTTTTGCACCAATATAAACCATTGCGTTGATAGAAGAATTATTTATTATTGTTTCTTTTTCTTCTATTGATAAAGGAAGATTATTTTTTTGTTTTTGATTTAAGAAAGGGGAGGAAAAATTATCTAAATTATTATTATCAATTATTGTGTTATTTTCAAAAATAAAACTATGAGAGGAAGGTAAAGAATTTTGCCACCAATTTAAACCAACATCTTGTTTAATTAAAGTAATTTGATTACGAGCAATATTAGCACTAACTTGTGTCCAATCACCATGGCCTTTTTCCCAACCAAATATATAACCAAAAGTATCAATAGGAGGTAAATTAAGATTAAAAGAAGCACTGGTAATTATGGGTTTTGCTTCTAGTTGATGGGCAATTAATTCAGTTAATTTATCCCCATGAGCTTGATGTCCGCCTAATAAACTGATAACATATTTAGTATGAGGATCAATAACTATAATAGCAGGATCTTGTTCTTTATTGGTTAGTAAAGGAGAGATTAAACGCACCACTGCCCCCAGAGTTAGACAAAAGATAATTCCTTGAGAATCCTCCCAAATATTAGCTAAATGTTTTGCTAAAGAAGTATGATAATATTGATATAATTTATTTTCTTTTTTTTCTGAGGATAAAATAGAGTTTTGGAAATTATTATTTAGCTTTTCAGGCAACCATAAAACCCCATCAGTAATTTTCACTAAAGATTCAATTTTTAAAGCATTTTCTTCCGTAATAGTAATAAAATTAAGTGGTTGATAATCAGTAAAAATTTTAGACATTCTAATAATATAGTATGAGACTGAACAAAAAAAGAGAGAATATAACAATCCTAAATAGTTAGTGATAAATAAAATAATATTCAGAAATTATTATAATATTTTTTTGAATTGTTAATGAAATTATAAGTAAATAAAAAAGCTAGAAAAAAAGATTTATCAATTATCTTCCCATTCACTACCCATCATTGCAGGATCTATTAATGTAATATCAAAAGGGTCATCAGGAGGTAAAGAGGGAAAAATATCTCTGGGACAATGTTGATATATGATAAATATTTGAGGGCCAAAAATAACTTTATCACCATTTTTAAGTTGTTGATTATTAACTTTTCGGCCATTAACAAGAATACCATTGGCACTAAAAATTTTATGTCCATCGCCATCTAAAATTTCATAATAAGTATAACCTTGATCATCAAATTGTCGGATTATAGTAGCATGGTATCGAGAAACAAAAGGAGAATGAATCCTAATATCAGATTGTTGCGCTCTACCGATAGAATATTTACTTTTTCTAAGCAAAATTTCTCGTCTGCCTGTATCATCTTCGACGACTAAAATATGAGCTTTGTGAGGTTGTGCTGAATTATGTGGCATTCTTAACGCTTAAGTAAAGATGAGAATAAATAAAAAGTTTTAATAAAGTTAATGAGTTTTCTTTTAGTTTAAGAAAAATACTTAAGTACGGAATAATTATATTTCTGATGGGTATTTTTTTCACTTTTATTTTTGATGGATAAAAATGGTTTAACCTGCTAGTAACTTTTGAAAACGACGAAATTGGGATTTTAATAATAAAGAATTAGTAACAACAATAATGGAACTTAATGCCATTAAAGCACCAGAAATAGCAGGATTTAATAGCAAGTGAAAAGAAGGAAGTAAAAACCCTCCCGCCAAAGGTATGGCTATAAGATTATAACTTAATGCCCAAAAAAGATTCTGTTGAATTTTTGTGAGGGTAATTTGACTTAAATGAATAGCCGTGATGACATCACTTAATTTGCCTCTAGTGAGGATGATTTCAGCAGTTTTAATGGCTACTTGTGCACCATTAGTCATAGCAATGGAAAATTGAGCGGTTGTCATGGCAGGTGCATCATTAACGCCGTCACCTATCATCACCACTATTTTATCAGGGTTTTCTTGTTGTATTTGTTTGATTAAAGCGCTTTTTCCTTGAGGAGTGACACCGCCATAATAAGTTTTGATAGCCAATTGTTGAGCTATATATGTAGCTGTTTCAGGTTGATCACCACTCATCATAATTACTTCTAAACCCATTTTTTCTAGGGTATCAATGGTTTGTTTCGCATCTTGTCTGAGGGTATCTCCAAGGGCAATAAAACCGATAATAGTAGTATTTTGGGCTAAATAAATTACTGTTTTACCTTGTGTTTGTAAGGATTTAACTTGATTAACTGTGACATCATTAACCATAATATTATTTTCCCTTAACCATGACTGATTACCTAAATAAAAGCAATCGATAAATGGCGTGATAATTCCTTTTACTCCTTTACCGTGACAATTTTCTAACTTTTGATTATCAAGAATTTCTAGGTTGAGTTTTTGGGCTTTTTTAAGGATAGTTTCAGCTAGAGGATGATTAGCCACAATTTCTAAACTAGCGGCAATTTGTAATATTTTATCTTCGGAAAATTTATCTGGATAATAAGAGAATATATCAGTAATTTCTAAGTATCCTTGAGTAAGAGTTCCTGTTTTATCAAAGACGATGGTTTTTAAGTTCTTAACTTGTTCTAACACATCGCCGCCTTTAATTAACAACCCATTTTCTGCACCTAGGGTTGTGCCTACTAAAATCGCTGTGGGTGTAGCTAAACCTAAAGCACACGGACACGCTATCACAAGAACATTAATCGCTAACTTGAGGCTGAGAATAATTTTAGTAGTATCTAATTCTATAACTATATTTGACCAAATTTGTGTGCCCCAAAAATACCAAAAACTAAAGGTAAAAAAGGCCGTCGCAATGATAAAATAAGTAAAATAACTAGAAACAGTATCAGCGAACTTTTGCACTGGTGGTTTACGAGTTTGAGCGGCTTCAACGGTAGCAATAATTTGACTGAGAAGAGTATTTTTACCATCGGTGACGGCTTCCACAATTACCATATTGCCATGATTAATTGTTCCTGCACAGACTTTTTCGCCAACACTTTTGAAAGTAGGTAAAGATTCCCCCGTGAGTAAAGATTCATCAACGGTAGTTTCACCTTCGATAATAATACCATCAACGGGAAATTGCTCCCCTGATAACACTCTTACCCACTCCGTAGGCTTAACTTGTAAGGCTGGAATTTGTAAACCTTGATCTTGATTAGAATTAATTTTACCCACTAAACGCGCAAATTGAGGGCGTAAACTAAGTAATGCTTCCAAAGAATCTACAGCCTTATTTCTAGCGGTTGACTCTAATACTTTACCTAAAAAGATAAATCCAAGTAACATGACTGGCTCATCAAAAAAACATTCCCAACCCAATTCAGGGAAAATGAGTGCGATACAACTAGCTATATAAGCACAAATCGCACCAATACCCACTAAACTATTCATATTAGGTTTTCTTTGCCATAAACCCTGCCAACCGTTAAGTAAAATTTCTCTACCCGGAATTAGTAAACTAGCGGTAGCTAAACCCCAATGAAACCAAATATTAGTTAACCAATGCCAAGGATGTAAACCTAAATGATGTAAATGTCCGATGGTAGAAAATAGTAAAAGAAAAGCAGCACTGATTAAAAGATATTGTTGATTTTTTTTAGCCGATAATCTTTTTTGGTGAATAATTAATTTTTGATTTTCCTGTGTTTCGTCTTTTAATCTTACTTGGGTAGGAAAACCGAGATTTGTCAGTTTTTGGGCGATAGTTTCTAATTCCACAACACCTACTTGATATTCTACCAAAGCGACAGAAGTCATTAGATTGACATTGGCACAAATAATTCCTTGATGTTGACTGATTTGTTTTTCTACTGATTTGACACAACCACCACATTTCATGCCATCTATATCTAAAGTGATGGTATCGATAGAAGGTATTGTTTGTTTTAGGAAGGGAGAAGTTAAACTTAAAGAAACCATGTTAAATTATATTTATTGTTAAAGTTAATGTGTTTCATAATTAGAAGCCTGAGATTGTAATAATTGAGTTACTTGAGTAAAAACACTGTCAGAGGGTTTGCTTTTATTAATAGCGTGTCTTTCTGGATAAAATTCAGGACGGTCAAGATATAATGAAATAGATTGCTCTACTTGTTCAACAATAAAGTTTTTTAATTCTTCTTTGGCTTTCTCTCTTTGAAAATTAGCTCCTTCTTCAGTGGTAGCATACAGGGGAGGTAAACGGTTAAGGGCATAAGCAGAAATATCTCCAACATCTAATAATCGACTACTGCTAGTTTCAATTTCCGCAACCCTAGAAATCACCTCACTAACCACTAATTCTTCCATAACATTAATAAATTGTTTACGAGGCATCGCTAAAACCTCTCCCGTGAGTAATGCACCCATCAGTTTATCTAATGCTACATATTCTTCTAAAGATAACTCAGAGGATGTTTCACATAATTTTCCTACTTCCGCTTCCATGGTGGGAGTCAAATATCCTGTTTCCAATGCTTGATTAACAATTTGATTGATTTCCATTATTCCTCTATAAGATTACATTGAGCAAAAACTACTTTACAATTTTAGTTTACAGTGAATTAATAGTTTTAAAAGCAATAATTTGGAATAAAAAACCTCTGGTTATTGCGATGAACCTTAAAGATATGTTAAATTTTATGTAGTAAAAGATCCCACCATTACCATTGTTAATGATGTCAGATCTTGCTACAACGTCATGATATAATTCAATTGACTAATTCTATAGATCTTCAAAACTGAGATTTATGGTTATTAAACGGTAAGACTAACCGTATTTGCACCAAAGCAAAAAATCTCTCCACGAAAGTAAGAGAATGTCTCAAATATTGATTTAAAAATCACTGTACATAAATAATCCTTAAAAGTTCACGGCTTAATGTTTACTAAACAAGTAACCGATTCTCCTGTTTATAAATGGTTTAATGATCGCCTAGAAATAGAAGCGATTTCCGATGATATTAGTAGCAAATATGTTCCCCCCCACGTCAATATTTTTTATTGCTTAGGCGGAATTACCCTAACTTGCTTCTTAATTCAGTTTGCAACGGGGTTTGCTATGACTTTTTACTACAAACCCACTGTTACCGAAGCCTTTTCTTCTGTTCAATTTATTATGAATGAAGTTAACTTCGGTTGGTTGATTCGTTCTATCCATCGCTGGTCAGCTAGTATGATGGTATTAATGTTAATTCTCCATGTATTCCGTGTTTATTTAACTGGTGGTTTCAAAAAACCTCGTGAGTTAACTTGGGTTGTGGGGGTAACTATGGCAGTAATTACCGTTTCTTTCGGTGTAACTGGTTATTCCTTACCTTGGGATCAAGTGGGTTATTGGGCGGTTAAAATCGTTTCTGGTGTACCTGCGGCTATTCCTGTAGTGGGTGATCAAATGGTAGAACTTTTAAGAGGTGGTGCAAGTGTAGGTCAAGCTACTTTAACTCGTTTCTATACCATTCATACCTTTGTTTTACCTTGGTTAATGGCAGTATTCATGTTATTACACTTCCTCTTAATCCGTAAACAAGGGATTTCTGGTCCTTTGTAATGTTTAAATCATGATCACTAATAACCCCCTTATCCCTAATTTTGAGGGTGAATACGAAAAAAAGTACTCAAAAATAAGGGGAATTTGAAGATAAGACAAATCTTTGAATTTTTGTGGATAAAGTGACTAAATTTAAAATCTTTTACGGATAAAATATAAACATATCTACTTTTTGTCAAATCCCCTTCTTAATTAAGGAGACAATTTCAAATTATGTCCAATCCTAATTCTCAGTTACACAAAAAACCTGATCTCAATGATCCTAAATTAAGAGCAAAATTAGCTCAAAATATGGGTCATCATTATTACGGTGAACTTGCATGGCCTAACGATATTCTCTATATGTTTCCTGTTTGTATTTTAGGTGCATTAGGTTTAGTTGTTGGTTTAGCAATTCTTGATCCTGCTATGATGGGTGAACCTGCTGATCCTTTTGCTACTCCGTTGGAAATCTTACCTGAATGGTATTTATATCCTGTTTTCCAAATTTTACGGGTTTTACCTAACAAACTTCTTGGTATTGCTTGTCAAGCAGCTATTCCTTTAGGTTTAATGTTAGTACCTTTCATTGAAAGTGTTAATAAGTTCCAAAATCCTTTCCGTCGTCCTATTGCGATGACTGTATTTTTATTCGGTACTGCTGTAACTCTTTGGTTAGGTGCTGGTTCTGTATTCCCCATTGATAAATCCTTAACTTTGGGTTTATTCTAAGTTTTGACTTAAAATTCAAAATTATCGAAATCAAGTATCTGTGATGGCTTTTAGGCTCTTTAGATGATGAGTTTAGAGGCGATCGCAGATATTTTTTTGTGTTGATTATTTTTTCATGGCTAAAGTTAAACCGTCACCGATGGGAATTAAACTTAAATCAATACGAGAATCTTGAGCTAATTTAGTATTAAAGTCTCGAATTTTTTGAGTTCTATGATCATTAATATTAACGTCTGCTACTTTACCATACCAAAGGACGTTATCAATGGCGATTAAACCACCTTTTCTTAATAACTGTAAAGATTTTTCATAGTAATTATCATAGTTACTTTTATCTGCGTCAATAAAGATAAAATCGAAAGTTTCTTTTTCGTCATGAAGAATTAATTTATCTAAGGTTTCTAAAGCTGGGGCAAGATGTAAGGTTATTTTATGATCTACTTGGGCTTTTTGCCAATAACTTTTTGCAATGGCGGTAAAATCTTCATTTATATCACAGGCGATAAGTTTTCCTTCTTCGGGTAAGGCTAAAGCCATAGCAGTGGAACTGTAACCCATAAAAACACCTATTTCAAGAATTTTTTTTACTCCCATTAACTTAATTAATAATGCCAAAAATTGCGCTTGATCTGCCGAAATTTGCATTTTTCCCAGAGGATGGTTAACGGCTTCTTGCCTTAATTCGTGTAATACTGGCGATTCTCTTAGGGATATTGACAATAAATATTCGTATAATTCAGGGGATAAATTTAGGGTTTTATTACTCATAGAAATAGCTGAAAATCACATAATTTTTAGATCAAAATCTTACTTAAATTATCTTGATTTCTGGTTATTATATAGCAATCTTATCTTTATTCAATTAATTAGGTACTTATGAAGGAAACAAAATGGCAAATTTCTCCTTGTGATAATATTCCTCGTGAGTTTTTTGAACAAGTAAACCATATCACCAAAAGAAACAAATCTGATTATTTAGCCAAATTATTATGGGGTAGAGGTATTCGTGATTTGGAAAAGTTGAGGGAATTTTTAGATAACAATAGTTATCAACCTTCTCCAGCTTCAGAATTTGGCAGAGAAATAAAATCGGCTTTAATTCGTTTAAAAAAAGCCAGAGATGAGGGGGAAAAAGTCGCTATTTGGGGTAATGTTTATGGTGATGCTATAACGACTACTTGTTTATTATGGGAGGGTTTAAAGCCTTTTTTTCCTGATGAAAGTCAATGGAGTTATTATTTTCCTGATAACTTAACGGAATTTTCGGGTTTAAATTCTCATGGTATTGATTTATTAAAGAAAAAAGGAGTAACTTTAATTATTGTGGCGGATACTGGTAGCAGTAATTTGGCTGAAATTAATTATGCTCAAACTTTGGCTATGGATATGATTATTATTGATCATCATATTTTACCTGATGAACGTCCTCCTGTGGTTTCTTTTCTTAATCCTCTTAATTTCGCCGACAATCATCCTTTTTATACTTTTTCTGGTGTCGCTATTGCTTATAAACTTTTAGAGGCTTTATATCAACAATTTCCTGCTATTTTCTCTCAACCTTTAACAGATTTTCTTGATTTAGTGGTGATTGGGTTATTAACGGAAGTAACTGAGTTAAAAGGAGATTCTCGCTATTTAGTAAAACAAGGTATCCCGTTTTTAAAAAATACTAAACGTATTGGTTTAGAAACTTTACTAAAATTATGTCAACAAAATGGCGATCGCCCGATGGATATTTCTCAAGGTATTATACAAAGAATAAATGCAATAAGTTACATTCATAGTAGTACAGATTTTGCATTTCAATTATTAACCACTAAAAATAGTGATTTAGGAAAACAATTAGCAGAAAAAGCAGAAAAAGCGAATCTAAATCTTAAGGAATTACAGAACGAAATAGTTAAACAAGCAGAAAAAAAAATACAAGAATTAGATTTATCCACAACGGCAGTAATTATTCTTACAGATAATCGATGGGAGAAAAATATTTTAGCTTCCGTTGCGAATATAGTTAGTAAAAAATATACACTGCCGACTATTTTATTATCGACAAAAGATAGTTTTAATCAAGATAATTTAATCATAGCAAAAGGTTATGGTAGTTCAATTAATAATGTAAATTTAGATGAATTAATTATTAACCAACGAGATTTATTAGAGAGTTTTATCAAATATTCTAACACCATAGAATTATCTTTACCTTTAGAAAATATAGAATTATTTAGAGATAGTATTAACCAACAAATAAAAAGTAAAATTAATTGGGATTATTTACCTTCAATTATTCCTATTGATTTAATGGTTAGTGTTAGGGAATTAGGAGAAAATTTATGGCAAGAATTAAGTTTAATTGAGCCTTGTTGCTTAAATAATTCTACACCTAAATTATTGATAAAAAATGCTTGGTTTAGTAAGCCTAAAAATGTGAATCATAGTGATAAATATGGGCAAAAAATTAAATATATTAAAACTTATTTTACTATTTATGATGAGAGTAGTAAATCTCATGGTTTTGATGGTATTTGGTGGGAACATTATCCCTCAGAAATTAATCCAGATTATCGTTATGACGTGGTAGTAGAATTAGATTATAATGCCAAAATAAAAGATTATTATATAAGAATAATTGCTCTTAAACTTGCAGTCGAAAATCAGGTTGAAAAAAAAGTAAATTTATCATCTTCTATCATAGATAATCGATGTCAAAAATCTCTATTAATTAATAATAATTCGACAAATATTTTATTGAATAAATGTCCTTTACAGTGGGTGGAAATGACTCAAAAATATGATGAAGCGATCGCATCACAAAGGAGTTTAATTTTAAGCTACAATCATCACAATAAAAATGATGTAGAGGAATTATGGAAAGATTTTTTGGGTATAATTAAATATTTAGTTGAGAAAAATTACATAATAGAAATAGAGAAGTTATTAACAAGATTATCTATTAGTGAATTAGCCTTAGAATGTATTTTAAATGCCATAGAAGACATAGGGATTATTTATGAAAAAATAGATAACAAAATAATGTTTAAACAAACTAAATCATTTTTTGAGTCTGAAGTTTATATAAAGACTAAAAATTGTTTTGAAGATATAATTAATCAAGAAAACTTACAAAAAACTTATTTTTATCAAGTACCTGTTAATATTTTAGAATCAGAAATGAATAAAAAGACTGATTATTCTTCATAAATTATTCACTAATAAATAAACTTTTAACTAAAATTTTTGTCTTAAAATCTAATTGTTGCCAATCTAATTCTCCATCATCATCTATCAAATTTTTATCAGTTTCTACAGGGTGAATTTGTCCTGATTTATAAGAATCAAAACATACTTGAAAACAAAGTTCCCAAATATTATTTTTACTGATGTAATTACCTTTTTTTAAACAAACAATATAAGCAGGAAAAGGTTTGGTTATTTCTTCATAACTTATATCCCATGACAATAATTCTGATTGTTGACGGAGGTTATCTATTAATCTAATATAAATTGGTTGTAATAATAATTGTGCTTTTTCATATTCTTTTATATCTTTAAATTTTGGTTGCATTATTTTTTCTAAAAATCAAATATTAAATTAATTTTTGACGGAAAATTTTATAAATAAATTTAGTTATAATAATAATTTTTTTTGTATTATTTATTTTAATCTTTAAGTTGACATAATTAGTTCTAAATTTCTTGATTTCAAAAGCTGTTAGTAAAATCGTTAGAGGTATTTCTTTTAAAATTAAATTGGAATTACTATTAATTTGTGATAATAAATTATTAAGATTAAATAAATAATTATTAAATTTTATCAGTTTCCATAATAAACAAAAGTTAAAAAACACGATCATTAAATTAACAAAAATCACAAATTTTAAAGACATTCTATTTACTTATATTTGACTTTAAAAAATAAGATTGTACCAGCTAATATTAACGTTACTGTATTACTAATAATAATCGGCACATCACCCAGCAAAATTCCATAAATTAACCATAGAAAAACACCAATACAAAAACTTAAAAACATTGATAATGATAAATCTTTAGCCGATCGCGATCGCCATGTTTTAATAACTTGAGGTAAAAAAGAAATAGTGGTTAAAAAACCTGCCATTAAACCAATTATTGTGACTAATTCCATAATTAAAACCTGAGTAAGGAATAACAGAAAAGATTGAGGTAGCTTAATAAATTGGTGAGTAAAATTAATTATACATTTTATGTGGCTCAAACCTCTGGTAACAATGGGTTTTAACCATTACCTATATACGCCTGAGTACTTAATATAAAAGCGGGGAATTGATTTATAGCTTAATTATGGATAAAAAAACCCCCTAAAAAATAGGAGGGTTTAAGTAGTTAAATAAAAGAGAAAAATTAGCCTAAAATTTCTTTAGCTTTAGCCACAACATTATCAACGGTAAAGCCGAATTTCTCCATAACGACATCACCCGGAGCAGATGCACCATAAGTATTAATACCGATACAAGCTCCTTCGTCACCGACAAAACGTTCCCAACCAAAGGTTACACCTGCTTCCACAGAAACACGTTTTTTGATGGCTTTGGGTAATACAGATTCTTTATATTCATCACTTTGTAAGTCGAATAATTCCACACAAGGCATGGAAACTACACGCACTTTTAAGCCTTCGGCTTTTAATTTTTCGGCGGCTTTAATACAAAGTCCGACTTCGCTACCTGTACCGATTAAGATTAAGTCTAATTCGTTAGGAGCAAATCCACAAGCCGCTACATAACCGCCTTTAGCTACGGCATCAATAGACGAACCAGCTAAGTTATCTAAGTTTTGACGGGTTAAAGCTAAGAGGGAAGATTTTTTCTTAGTTTCGATGGCTACTTTGTAAGCTCCAGAAGTTTCGTTACCGTCAGCAGGGCGAAATACCATTAAGTCTGGAATTAAGCGTAAAGAAGCCACTTGTTCAACGGGTTGGTGAGTAGGACCATCTTCACCTAATGCGATGGAATCATGAGTCATAACCCAGATAACTTGAGCTTCAGAAAGAGCCGAAAGACGGATAGAATTTCTCATGTAGTCAGAGAAAATCAAGAAAGTTGCACCGTAAGGAATTAAACCAGTGTTATGTAAAGAAATTGCATTACAAATTGCACCCATAGCGTGTTCACGAACACCAAAATGCACGTTACGATTTTCGTAAGCACCTTTTTGGAAATCCCCAGAAACCTTAAGTTGAGTGAGGTTAGAATGGGTTAAATCCGCAGAACCACCAATTAACTGAGGTAAAACCGTAGAAATAGCATTTAAGCAGTTTTCAGAGTGTTTACGACTAGCTAAAGGTTTATCTTCAGGAGTATAGGAAGGTAACACATCTGCCCAATTTTCAGGAAGTACGCCAGAAGTGATAGTTTCAAATTCTTTGGCTTCGGTAGGATATTTTGTTTTGTAAGTAGCGAGGGTTTGATTCCATTGCGCTTCTAAACTTGCACCACGTTCGATGGCTTTGTTAAAGTGATCATAAACTTCTTGAGGTACGACAAAAGGAGCGTAATTCCACCCCAAGTTTTTACGAGTAGCTTCTACTTCATCACCACCTAAAGCCGCACCATGAACACCTGCGGTATTTTGTTTTTTAGGTGAACCATAACCAATAGTAGTGGTAACTTTGATCATGGTAGGTTTATCAGTAATAGATTTAGCTTCAGCAATAGCCGCAGCGATGGCATCTAAATCAGTATTACCATTTTTTACATGGAGAACGTGCCAACCATAAGCCTCAAAACGCTTAGAAACATCTTCAGTAAAAGCTATGTCCGTTGAACCATCGATAGAGATATGGTTATCATCATATAAAGCGATGAGTTTACCTAAACCCCAATGGCCTGCTAAAGAAGCGGCTTCTCCAGAAATACCTTCCATATTACAACCATCACCCATAATCACATAGGTGTAATGATCGATTAAAGTACAGTCTGGTTTGTTATATTTAGCAGCTAAATGAGCTTCAGCTAAAGCCAAACCAACACCGTTAGCGATTCCTTGTCCTAGAGGACCAGTAGTAACTTCAACACCAGCAGTAACAAAGTTTTCAGGGTGGCCAGGGGTTTTAGATTTCCACTGACGGAATTGTTTTAAGTCATCAATAGTTACACTATCATATCCAAATAAATGTAATAAAGAATATTGAAGCATAGAACCATGACCAGCAGAAAGCACAAATCTATCTCTGTTAATCCACTGAGGATTTTTGGGATTAAATTTCATGAATTGATCCCATAACACAAAAGACATGGGAGCCGCGCCCATAGGTAAGCCGGGGTGTCCAGATTTTGCTTTTTCGACACCATCGATAGATAGGAAACGAATAGCATTAACGCAAAGTTCTTGAATAGACTGGGTTGCAACCACCATAATGATTTTTTTTGACTTAATTTAACTAAATATAAATGTTTGAACAATTACAAATTATTTTCTCATTCTTGAGTAGAGATAGCAAGTTTTAACCATTAACAATAAATTTTATTGATGTTTGCGAAACGCTAAAGTAACATTATGACCGCCAAAACCAAAAGAATTAGATAAAGCAACCTCTACTTTTACCTTACGGCTTTTATTCGGTACATAATCTAAATCACAGTTAGGATCTGGATTATTTAAGTTAATAGTAGGCGGTACTTCATCATTAGCGATCGCTAAAACCGTTGCTACCGCTTCAATGCCACCTGAGCCACCTAATAAATGCCCTGTCATGGATTTAGTCGAACTCACCACAATGTTATAAGCATTATCCCCTAAAGCCCGTTTAATAGCCTTAGTTTCTGTTTTGTCATTGGCAGAAGTACTTGTACCATGGGCATTAATATAACTCACCTGAGAAGGGCTTAAATTTCCATCTTTGAGGGCTAACTCAATGGCTTTAGTTGCTCCATCTCCTTCGGGTACGGGAGAAGTCATATGATAAGCATCGCAAGTCATACCATAACCTACCATTTCAGCATAAATTCTTGCACCTCTTGCTAAGGCAGATTCTCTTTCTTCTAAAATAAGAATACCTGAACCTTCCCCCATGACAAAACCATCACGATCTTGATCAAAAGGGCGACTAGCAGTTTCGGGGCTATCATTACGAGTAGATAAAGCCTTTGCGGAAGCAAAACCTGCCATAGCCAAAGGAGTAATAGCAGCTTCTGTACCACCGCAAATCATGGCTTTAGCATAACCATTTTGAATGAGACGAAAAGCATCACCAATGGCATTTGAACCCGCAGCACAAGCCGTTACAGAGCAGGAATTAGGGCCTTTTGCCCCCACATGGATCGCCGTTAAACCAGCCGCCATATTACAAATCATAGTTGGTACAAGAAACGGAGTAACTCGATTTGGCCCTTTAGTTAGCAATACTTCTTGTTGTTCTTCCATGACACTTAAACCGCCAACTCCAGTACCGATAACGATACCAATGTCGTCGGCGTTATCATCATTGATGACTAGATTAGCGTCCTTCAAAGCATCTTTACTAGCGGCAATGGCGAATTGAGAAAATCTTGCCATACGTTTAGCTTCTTTACGATCCATGTATAATAAAGGATCAAAGTTTTTGACTTCTCCAGCAATTTTAGAGGCATGATCTTTTGTATCAAAACAAGTAATCATTGTGATACCATTTCGCCCTTCTATTAAACCTTGCCAATATGTCTCTAAAGTGTTACCGATGGGAGTTATCGCTCCTAAACCTGTAACTACAACTCTTTTTAGTTGTGAATTAGTCATAATTATTTATATATATATGTACATCTGCAGTTAATCCCAGACATAAGTAATAAGTTGTGGTACAAGTACTTAACATTAATAATAGGTTGATAATGTAGGCTTCTTGTCTTATTGTCTCTGTTAAATGATATTTTAATTTTTGATGGATAACTAAACAGAGTAAGTGAATTTTGCTCAATTTAGTTATCTTAAAACTAAGAAAACTTCTGAAAAAAAGAAAATTTAATCTTATGCGGCGGCTTGGGTTTTGCTTTGAATATGCTCTACTGCTGCTCCTACCGTAGATATTTTTTCCGCTTCTTCATCGGTAATTTCGATTTCAAATTTTTCCTCTAAAGCCATTACTAATTCCACAACGTCTAAAGAATCAGCGTCTAAATCGTTCACAAAGTTAGCTTCTGGTGTTACACGTTCTATTTCAACATCTAATTGATCAACAACGATTCCTTGTACTTTCTCTAATATTTCTAAGTTCATATTTTCTCTATATTTATTTAAACTATTAACTGCTTATTATTTCTATTCTATTAAGTAATAAAAATTAATACAAAATGTTTGACTGTTTTTTAGTTTACATTTTTTTGGTAAGCAATTAATAATAATATCTAAAAATGGTTCAACTTTCTCATTTTGATTTTTAACTATCCACTATCAAGTATTTATGGAGGCTAAAACTTTTCTAGCTTCTTCTCTATCATCAAAGTGTATTTTTTCTGTGCCTAAAATTTGGTAATCTTCATGGCCTTTTCCCGCAATTAAAACTCCATCTCCACTTTGTGCCATTTCGATAGCAATTTTGATGGCTTTTGCTCGATCTCCTTGTACTATCGGTTTAATATGATCAGGAATACCCTTTAAAATATCCTTTAAAATTTGCTCAGGGTTTTCTGTGCGAGGGTTATCGGAAGTTACTACTACTATATCTGCACCTTCGGCTGCTATTTTACCCATGATGGGGCGTTTTGTCCGATCGCGATCGCCACCACAACCAAATACACAAATCATTTTACCAGAAATAAAGGGACGAGAGGCTTTCAATAAATTTTCTAAACTGTCAGGAGTATGCGCATAATCAACGATGACATTTATGTCTTGATTCTTACTAATAGTAACTCTTTCCATGCGCCCAGGTACACCGTTAAAATGAGGAAGACATTGAGGGATAATTTCTAAATTTACTCCTAATGGTAAAACTGCCCCCACACTAGCTAAAAGATTTGATAAGTTAAATTGTCCCACCAAGGGAGAAGAAAATTTAATGTTACCTAAAGGAGTATGTAATAAACCTTTAACTCCTGTGGCTTGATAGGTTAATTGACTTGTGTATAAATCTGCTTGAGGATTATTAACGCTATAAGTCCAAATTTGCTCAGATTTTAGGCTATTAATCAATTTTTGCCCGTAAGAGTCATCGTAATTAATAATTGCTTTTCCCTGTAAATATTCAGGGCTAAATAGTAACGCTTTTGCGGCAAAATAATCATCCATATCTTTATGGTAGTCGAGATGATCTTGGGTTAAATTAGTAAATACAGCGACATCAAATTTACATCCTCTAATTCTTTTTTGAGCTAAAGCATGGGAGCTTACTTCCATAACGACATAATTATTTCCTGCTTCTACCGCTTCCGCTAGTTGTGCTTGTAAATCAATGGCAAAAGGGGTTGTATGGGTTGCAATTTTTTGATAACCTTGCCAACGAGCATATAAAGTGCCAAATAATGCAGTTTTTTGTTGTGCTTGATGTAAAAAATATTCGATCAAATGGGTTGTAGTGGTTTTACCGTTTGTACCTGTTACCCCAATCATGTTTAATTGCTGACTAGGGTAATTATAAAATTTACTAGCAATATCAGCACAAATACTAACAATATCATCACTGATAATGACGCAATCTTCACTATTAGGCGGTATTTTACTCGCCGCCGATGGACTTATAATAGCAGCTATAGCCCCTTCTTTTAAAGCACTTTGCCAAAATTCACCACCATCAACCCTTGTGCCTTCCATACCAATAAATACATCTCCAGAGGTACAACCATGAGAATTAGTCGTAATACCTTTTATTTCTGCGTTTAGGTTAGGATGTTCGGGAATGTAATTAAGATGACTTAAATCTGCTAATAATTGGCTTAATTTCATATAATTTATTCCTTTCTTATTTCAATAGTTAATGATTCTCTGTTTTTTCTAATTACTTATTTTGCACACAGTTTCGTAAAATTTTCGTCAATTGTACCACCGAAATTCGAGGAGAGGGACGAGGAATTAATTTTTCTCCTTCAGTAGTAGATAAAAACAATACAGGAATCTCATATTGATACATTTCCCACCATTGATTATTAGTACTAATATCTCTGATTTCAATGTCTAAATCCATGTCAGTAATAGCCTTTAATTTTTCCTCTAATCCTTCACATAAATGACATCCAAGTTTACTGTATAAAATTATTTTCATGGAAAAAAAAGTATTAAGAAATTATCTCTTAGGATAAAATAGCACAATGATAGTTAAGCCATCTTCATGTTAAAAATTATTAAATAAAGTAAATGACTGATTTAATCGCACTTTTTTCGGCGGCAGCCATGGGAGGTTTATTCGCTTCTATCTTAGGGCAACCGATTATTTTAGGCTATTTATTAGCGGGAATTATTGTAGGTCCTTTTGAATTAGGTTTAATTCATGATTATGAACAAGTGCAAACTATAGCCGAATTGGGAGTTACTTTTTTATTATTTGCCATCGGCGTAGAGTTTTCTTTTGGTGAATTAAAGAAGGTTAAAAATATTAGTTTCGGTGGCGGTGGTTTGCAAATTGCCTTAACTATCGCATTAACTGCTTTTGTTTCTGTTACGGTGGGTTGGGTAACTTCTGTACCTCAAGGTGTATTTTTAGGGGAACTTCTTTCTCTTTCTTCTACTGCCGTAGTTATTAAAGCCTTAATGGAATCTAACGAAACTTCTACGTCTCATGGGCAAGTTATGTTAGGAATCCTCATCGTTCAAGATTTGGCTTTAGGACTAATGTTAGCGGTTTTACCCGCTTTAGATCAACCTATTGATGAAATTGGTATCGCCATCGGTATCGCATTAGTTAAACTGGCTTTATTTGCTTTAGGTGCATTTATGGTGGGTAAATGGGTAATTCCGAAATTACTCAAATTATTAGCAAAAACCGAAAGTCGAGAATTATTTTTATTAGGGGTTGTGGCGTTATGTCTTTGTATCGCTTTGTTAACAGGCTATATTGGCTTGTCAACGGAAATGGGGGCTTTTGTGGCAGGTTTAATGATTTCTGAAGTAGAATATTCAGATCAAACCCTTGATTATGTTGAACCATTAAGAGATATTTGTGCCGCCGCATTTTTTGTCTCTATTGGTATTTTAATTGATCCTGTTTTTCTCTGGCATAATTTACCTTTAATTTTAGGATTGGTTTCCTTAGTTTTAATTGGTAAATTCATTATTATTAGCCCTATAGTTGTATTGTTTAAATATCCTCTTAAAACCGCTATTATCGCAGGGTTAGGATTAGCTCAAATTGGAGAATTTTCTTTTGTTTTAGCGGATGAAGGGCGTGATTTTTCCTTAATTTCTGAAAAAGTTTATATGCTAATATTAGGCACAACGGCAATGACTTTAGTTGTTACCCCTTTTGTGCTTAAATTTATTCCCATTCTTTTGTCTAAAGCTGAATCTTACCCCTTGTTTGAAAGTTGGTTAACTAATGTAGAAACTTCCCTAGAAACTTCTGAAGATTTACCTGTAAATGATCATGTTATTGTTTGTGGTTATGGACGAGTAGGGAAAAATGTGGTAAAACTTTTACTTAATCAAGGTCATAAAGTGTTAGTTATTGATCAATCGGAAGAACAAACCAAAAAATTACGAGAGAAAAAAATTCCCTATTTATATGGTAATGCTTCTAGTTTACTTGTTCTGGAGAAAGCTGAAGTATCTGGTGCAAAAGCCATGGCCGTTGCTTTACCTGATCCTATGAGTGCTAGATTATGTATTAAAAGAGCGTTACAACTTAATCCAGAATTAGATACAGTTGTTCGTGCCAATGACGTAGAAGACATTGAAATGTTATATCAATTAGGTGCAAAAGAAGTAATACAACCAGAATTTGAGGCCAGTCTTGAACTTTCCGCCCATTTATTTAGAGTGTTAGGATTACCGAGAATAACCATAGAAAAAGACATTCAGGAGATAAGAAAAACGCAGTATTTACAGTTACAACCTGATCGCTCTCAAGAAGAAATATCCAGAGAGTTAGAAGAAGCTGTTACTACTATGAATCATAAATGGTACACATTACCAGATAATTCTTATATCCAAGGTATGACTATTGAGGAGGCTTATGTGAGAAAGTTAACAGGAGTTAGTATTATCGAAATAAAACGTACTAATGGTGAAAAAATAGATTATCCTAATCCCCAAACTGTCATGAATAAAGGTGATAAACTGTTATTAATCGGTAATGATGATGACTTTCAAGCCTTTGATTATTTAGCCAAGGAAAAAGTAATCTTACCTAAAGATGGCGATTCTTGCCTCTGGTTATCAATCTGTAAAAACAGTGATTTCGTCGGTAAAAAACTCAGTGAAATTAATTTACAAGAACATTTCGGAGTTATTATTCAAGGTATTAGGCGCAAAAATCGCTATATTCGTTTTCCTGACATTCACACGGAAATTAAACTAGGAGATAATATCTTACTTTTCGGTAAGTTAGAGTTATTAAATCAAGTCAATCAGTAGGGGTGAATGGCATTCACCCAAATAAATGACTAAAATGGCTTCTTTGTTACTTTATTTGCGATCAATTTGCGCCAAAATAGCCGCTAAAATTTCTCCTGCGCCTTGTTGTTTTAGTTTCTCTGCTAATTGAGCACCAATTTCATCAGGATTACTACGAGAGCCTGTTACACTATCTTTAAGGAGTTGTTTACCATCTAAACTAGCAACCATACCTTTCAAAGTTAGGTTATCACCTTCAATCATACTATTAACGCCGATGGGTACTTGACAACCCCCTTCTAAAACTCTTAAAAAAGAACGCTCTGAAGCAGTACAATCTCTAGTATCTTGATCTTCAATCCCTTTTATCACTTGTAACACCATTTCATCACCAATTCGGCATTCAATGCCCAAAGCACCCTGCCCTACTGCATGAAGGGAAATATCAGAGGGTATTTCTTGATGTATGCGATCGCCCATGCCTAATCTTTCTAAACCAGCGACGGCGAGAATAATAGCATCATATTCACCAGCGTCTAACTTCCCAAGACGAGTATTAACATTTCCGCGCACATCTTTAAAAGTTAAATGAGGATAATGATAACGTAATTGAGCGAGACGACGAAGAGAAGATGTACCAATTACTGCACCTTCTGGCAATGTATCAAGTTGTTTATCTTGATGTTTTTCGTTGACGACTAAAGCATCAGCAGGGTTAACTCTTTTCGTAACACAACCTAACATTAAACCTTCAGGAAGATTAGTGGGTAAATCCTTAAGAGAGTGTACCGCAAAATCCACTTGCTTGTTAATCATTCCAACTTCTAACTCTTTGGTAAATAAACCTTTATCACCAATTTTCGCTAAAGCTACATCAAGAATTATATCTCCTTGAGTACTCATTTTTTCTACTTCAAATTCTACATCAGGGAAAGAAGTTTCTAATTCTTTTTTTACCCAATAAGTTTGTACTAATGCTAGTTGACTTTTACGAGATCCAATTACTATAGTACGTTCATTATCAATGGTTGCGGTCATATAAATAGTTTTTATAGAAATTTTTAGAACTCGATCTAGCTTACCAGAAAAATGCTTTGAACTATAAAATTATCGGTGAAGATAGGAGTTAGAAGTTATTGATTTTTTTGACATAATCAAATCTATTTGTGTATATAAATCAGCTAATTTTTTATTATTATCAATGACAACATCCGCCAGTTTAACTTTTTCTGTTAACGGTATTTGACTATTTATGCGAGAAATAGCTTCATTTTCTGCTAACTTATTACGACTTTTTAAGCGAGATAATTGAGTAAAAAAATCACAATTAACTACCCAAATTTCATCAACTAAGTTAGTCATTTTTGCTTCAAAAAGTAAGGGAATAGATAAAACAATAATAGAATTAGATAATAATTTTATCTGTGATTGTAAATCATCGAAAACAAAAGGATGTATTTGATTTTCTAACCACATTTTTTCTTGTGGACTATTAAAAATAATTTTACCTAATTTTGCTCGATTTAAGTTACCATCTTTTAATAAAATTTCTTCCCCATAACGGTTAACTATATTTTGGAAAATAGGAGAATTAATACTTACGGCTTCCCTTGCAATTAAATCTGCATCTAGTATAGGGATAAAATATTTTTCTGCTAAATAACTTGATACTGTTGATTTACCCGTAGCTATTCCACCTGTTAAACCAATAATTAGTTTATCTTTTTTATCCGTCATAATAATTAATATTCTGCTACTTATTTGATTAAATTAAATATTTGTTTTTTATATAAAATTTATCTATAGTATTTCTAAATTATTGGTGATAATTTTAGCTTCCCTAACGGAGAAATTAACTTATTATTTTCTTAAGACTCAAAAAGAAGAGATAATTAATAAGTAAAAGTTAGGATTAGAAATAAAGAAAAAATTTAAAATCTTTGATATTTATTCCTAATTCTTAAGTATTGAATACCTAAACTATGACAAAATTAACTAACTTATTGGGTACAACAATTACTTTTTTGATAGTTTTATCAGCAATATATTTTTTAGCAATCTCTGACTCTTTTGCAAAGGTTTCTAAATCCTCTTTTGTTGCGGAAGCAGGTACAGAAATTGTGCCTCTGGTTTTACCCATAATCTGAATAACTAAAGTAATTTCATCTACAATTAAAGCATCATTATCTAAGGTTAACCATGACTGTAAATGCACTGATTCACTATTACCTAATAACTGCCATAATTCTTCACTAATATGAGGTGCAAAAGGTGCTAAAAGTAAAATTAAAGTTTCAATTCCTTCCTGAAAAACAGGAGAATTTTTAATACTAGAATCTCGTAAAGCGTTGCTTAATTTCATTAACTCTGAAACTGCCGTATTAAATTGATAATCGCCGTTTAAGTCTTCAGAAATTTCTTTAATTGCGGTATAAATTGCTCTGCGTAAGTCTTTTTCTTCCTTAGTTAGCTGACTTTTATCAAAGGTTTTATCTTTAGAAGAATTAGGGTTTTCAACAAACTCATTAACTAACAACCAAACTCGATTTAAAAAGCGAAATTGTCCTTCAACATCAGCATCTTGCCACTCTAAATCTTTTTCAGGAGGTGCTTTAAATAAGATAAACATTCTAGCGGTATCTGCTCCATATTTTGACAATACCACTTGAGGGTCAACACCGTTATATTTAGACTTAGACATTTTTTCATAGAAAACTGACAATTTATCATTAGTTTCTTTCTCATAAAAAACCGTCTCAATTTTACCTTTATCGTTAGTTTCTTCCAGAGAATAAAGATTTTCAGGAATTACATATTTACCTGTTTTTAAGTTTTTATAAGTAATTCCTTGCACCATTCCTTGAGTCAATAAACGCTTGAAAGGCTCATCAACACTGACTAAACCTCGATCTCTTACTACTTTTGTGAAGAAACGAGAATAAAGTAAATGTAAGATTGCGTGTTCAATTCCCCCCACATACTGATCAACTCCCATCCAATCATTAACTCTGTCAAGGTTGAAAGGCTCATCTTGGTTCATTGCATCGGTATAACGGAAAAAATACCATGAAGAGTCAATAAAGGTATCCATGGTGTCAGTTTCTCTTTTTGCTGGTTTTCCACATTTCGGACAAGGCACATTTACCCATTCTTCTAGTTTAGCTAAAGGTGAAGGCCCCCGTCCAGAAAATTCTACATTCTCAGGTAGTTTAACAGGAAGATGCTCAGAGGGTACTGGCACTATACCACAATCTTCGCAGTGAATAACAGGAATAGGACAACCCCAATAACGTTGACGGGAAATCAACCAATCTCTAAGGCGATATTGAATACGCTTTTTACCATAGTCGTTATCTTCAGCTAATTTAATTATTTCTTCTTTACCTTTCACTGAATCCATACCATTAAAGCTACCAGAATTAATCATGATTCCTGCCTCGGTATATGCTTCTAATAGGCAAATATCAGAATTATCAGCATCATGGGGAAGAATAACAACTTTTATGGGTAAATTGTTTTCCTTAGCAAATTTAAAGTCTCTCACATCGTGGGCTGGTACACCCATAACTGCACCAGTACCATATTCGTATAACACATAATTGGCGATTAAAATAGGTATTTCTTCCCCAGTGAAAGGGTTAATAGCTTTACCGCCAGTAAATGTACCTTTTTTCGGCTTATCATCGGCTGTGCGCTCAATTTCACTCTCGTTACTTACTTCTTGAATAAAGGCTTCTACCGTTTCTTTTTTGTCTTCTGTAGTTACAATTTCTGTTAAAGGATGTTCAGGGGCAAGTACTACATAAGTGACTCCATAGACGGTATCAGGACGAGTGGTAAACACGGCAATTTTTTCATCTCTTCCCACAACGGGAAACTCTAAATAAGCCCCTACTGACTTTCCTATCCAGTTTTCCTGCATGGTTTTAACCCTTTCTGGCCAACCTTGTAGTTTTTGTAAGTCATCTAACAATTGTTCGGCATAATCGGTAATTTTGAAAAACCACTGTTTTAATAATTTACGCTCGACTTTTGCACCGCTACGCCATGAAAAACCATCAGCATCGACTTGCTCATTTGCTAGTACAGTTTGATCTATAGGATCCCAGTTTACCGCAGCTTCTCGTTGATAAGCCAATCCAGATTCTAAAAATTGTAAAAATAACCACTGTGTCCATTTATAGTATTCTGGGGAACAAGTAGCCACTTCTCGACTCCAATCAATGGATAAACCTAATTCTTGGAGTTGTGATCGCATTTGAGCGATATTTTCAAAAGTCCATTTAGCTGGAGGAATACCTCTATCAATGGCGGCATTTTCCGCAGGTAAACCGAAGGCATCCCAACCCATAGGGTGTAACACTCGATGTCCTTGCATTCTTTTAAAACGGGCAATAACATCGGTTATAACATAGTTGCGCACATGACCCATATGTAACTTTCCTGATGGATAAGGAAACATAGAAAGGGCATAAAATTTAGGCTTTTTGCTATTTTCTTCGGTAAAATAAAGATTAGAATCCGTCCATTGTTTTTGCCATTTCAACTCAATATCGCTAGGATTATAAGGAATTTGCATAAAATATTTTTGAAGTATTTATAATTATTTAATTTAGTCGATCTTATATTCTAGTCTAAACAGATAAAACCTAAAATATAATCTAGCAATTTTTACCTAAAACCTGATTATTTAGGGGTTGCTGAAAAAGTCTGAGGAAGGGGTAGGGCAAAGGGCAATGGGCAAAGGGCAAAGGTTTTAATGGTTTTGATTTTTGAAATTAGAGTTTGTAACTGTATAATACTACCCTGTTTTTTGAGCAAAAATGCCTAAAACTACGCACTTTTTTATTAACTTAACGATGCCCCAAGCCTTGATTTTAATAGCTTTCTGATTTATTCAGCAAACCCTATTTATCCTTCTTTTGAAGGTACTTCTAAAATCGTATTACCACTTAATTCAAAGGCTTCATGTACTGCTTTTAAGGCTTGAATACCTTGAGATTGAGCAACTACACAACTAATTTTAATTTCTGAAGTAGTAATCATATAGATATTAATATTTTCCTTTGCTAAAGCCTCAAAAAACTTCCCTGCAACTCCAGGTGAACCAATCATTCCTGAACCGACTATACTAACTTTAGCGATGTTGGTATCTACGACAATATCCCTGAATTTAATCTCAGATTGTAACTTATAAAGGGCTTTTTTTCCTTGTTCTGCATCTTGTTGTGCAACGGTAAAGGCTATATCTCTCATGGGAATACCATCCACTAAACGGCATCTTTGAGATTGAATTATCATATCAACACTGATATTTTCTTCCGCTAATATTGTAAATACTTTTGCAGCCATACCGGGTAAATCTGGCACATATAAAATAGCTAATTGTGCTTGATTTTCATCTAAAGCAACTCCTCTAACTGGTACTAAGATATTATTCTTTTCCACTGGATTTTGTATAATATTTGAACTATCAATATCAAAAGCCGAACATAATGCGGCGATGGCTTGATCACATTCGTCTTGATCTACAATACAACTTACCTTAACTTCTGAAGTGGAAATCATTTGAATATTAACTCTGGCATCCGCTAGAGATTGAAACATTTTGGCTGCAATACCAGGCCTTCCAATCATACCAGCCCCAGCAATAGCAATTTTAGCGATTTTTTTCTCAATCAAAATATCTGTATTACCATTTTCATCTAAAATAGGGGCGATGGCCATAGCGACAGATTCAGCGTGAGGTAAAACGCCTTTAACCACAGTGAAAGCAATATCATTACTATTTCCTTCGTGGATAGATTGAATAATCAAGTCAACATCGACGTTTTGACGGGCAATTTCTCCAAAAAGTTTTGCAGCAATACCTGGGCGATCAGCAACCCTTAAAAGGGCTATTTTAGCTTGATCTGAGTCAAATTGAACGGCATCAACGGCTTTTGTAATTTCTAATCCCACAAGAGATCTACCAACATGAGGAGGAGAAATAACTTTAGTACCAACATCGTCAGTCCAACTGGATTTTACCACCAAAGGCATTCCAAAATTACGAGCAATTTCCACCGCACGAGGATGTAAAACTTTTGCCCCTAAACTAGCTAACTCTAACATTTCATCGCTAGTAATTTCCGTCATTAGTTTTGCTGATGGTATTATACGAGGATCTGTGGTTAAAATTCCGGGTACATCGGTATAAATCTCACAACAATCCGCTTGAAGAGCAACGGCTAGAGCTACGGCTGAAGTATCAGATCCCCCTCTACCTAAAGTTGTAATTTCTAAATCAGCTAAGTTAGTTATACCTTGAAAACCAGCTACCACAACAACTTTACCTTGTTGTAATTCTCTATTAATACGATCTGGTTTAATTTCTAAAATCCGAGCTTTACTATGATTCGCTTCTGTGACAATACCAACTTGCCCTCCCGTTAAAGAAATAGCAGGTTGCCCGATTTCTTGTAACGCCATACTTAACAAAGAGATTGAAACTTGTTCTCCTGTGGAAAGCAACATATCCATTTCCCGACGACTGGGATTAGTAGAAATTTCTTGGGCTAATTTTACCAAGCCATCAGTGGTTTTTCCCATCGCAGAAACTACCACAACAACTTGGTTTCCTTCTTTGACAGTGCGAGAAATTCTTTGACTAACCGACTTAATACGATCTGTTGAACCTACCGAACTACCACCATATTTCTGGACAATTAGCGCCATATTCTAAATCATGATCAAAATTTACTGATTAATAGTAACAAAATTTGCCAACTAAATTCAAACTTCTTCTTTTGTCATGACTTAGGGATTCTTCGGGCGAATATTCTTCGCCACTGAAATATTACTTATAAAGAGCGTGTTTTTTCAGCCCAAACTCTGGAAGATAAGCCCCAAATATAAATAAATCCTTCTGCTGCTTTATGATCAAATTTATCATCAGCACCGTAAGTAGATAAATCTGAAGTATAAAGAGAATAATCGGATCTTCTACCCACAATAGTAGCGTTACCTTTAAAGAATTTAATTCTGACGACACCGCTCACTCTTTCTTGAGTTTTATCGATAAAAGCATCTAAAGCAGTTTTAAGAGGGCTATACCATAAACCTTCATAGACTAAACGAGTGTACATTAAATCCACCTGAGAGCGTTTATAATGGGTGACATCGCTGGTTAAAGTAAGACTTTCTAAATCTTCATGGGCTTTGATTAAAACTAATAACGCAGGTGCTTCATAAATTTCTCTCGATTTAATACCCACAACACGGTTTTCAACCATGTCTAATCGCCCAACACCATGATTACCTGCAATTTCATTTAATTTAGTAACCAGAGTAACAGGGGACAATGCTTCACCATCAACGGCTACGGGGATACCTTTTTCAAAAGTAATTTCAACGTATTGAGGTTCGTTAGGTGCATCCATAACGGATTTTGTCAAGTCGTAGATTTCTTCAGGAGGCTCAGTCATGGGATCTTCCAAAGGTCCTGCTTCTATACTACGCCCTAATAGATTACGATCAATACTAAAAGGAGAGGATTTTTTTACAGGAGATTCAATGCCAAATTTTTCGCCATAAGCTATGGTTTCTTCTCTACTCATACCCCATTCTCTAGCTGGAGCGAGGATTTTGAGGCTAGGATTTAAAGCTGTAATACCTAAGTCAAAACGTACTTGATCATTTCCTTTAGCTGTACAACCATGAGCTACAGCATCAGCACCGTATTTTTCTGCAACTCGCACTAACATTTTAGCAATTAAAGGACGAGCTAAAGCCGTAGATAGAGGATAACGATTTTCGTATAAAGCATTAGCTTTAATGGCAGGAAAAGCATAATCAGTGACAAATTCTTCAATAGCATTTTCTACTAAAGATTCCACCGCACCACATCTTAACGCCTTTTCTTGAATAGGACCTAATTCTTCTCCTTGCCCTAAATCCGCCGCTAAGGTGATAACTTCTTTAACACCCCATTCTTTCATTAAATAAGGAATACAAACGGAGGTATCAACCCCACCAGAATAAGCTAAAACTACTTTATTAGCACGACTCATAAAATTTACTCTATTATCTATAGAACTAAGTGGTTATTGTAGCAATAAGAGTATTTTTAACCAATTAAAAGTCAAGATTTGCCTACTTTTTCTTGATCAACTTGATTTTATCGGCTATTTCTGGGTAATATTTTTTAACAGTTCATAATCTTGAGGAGTATTACAATTAAATAATATTTCTCTATTCTTTACTAATATTTCTGCTACTTTTTCTTGATTTAACCATTGTTGAAAAGATCGATTTCCTTGACTTAAATACTTTTGTAAAGATTCTCGACAACTAGGGCGATAAAAACCACATAAACAATCCCAACCTTTCTCATTTTTAGGCAAAAAAGCCATGATATTTTCTGGGAGATTACATAAAGAATTAATCCAATATTTAAGCTCAATTACGGTTAAAAAAGGTAAATCACAAGCTAATAATAAAACCCAATCACTTTGGACATAATTTAAAGCCTCATGAAAAGCCATTAATGGCCCTTGAAAAAATTGCGATTCAGGAATAAAATTACAAAATGGTAAAATAGAAATATATTTTTTAGGTTTAGGACAAATAACATAAACTTCTTCTGTACATTGTTGAGCAATATGATAAATATTCCTTAAAAAAACTTCGCCATTGATCTCTAATAAACTCTTATCTTCTCCCATGCGTGAACTTTTTCCCCCCGCTAAAATAACGGTAACAATTTTCATCAATTAATAATTTATTTTGTTCATTTAGGCAATAAAAAAATTTAGGTTACATTTTTTCGTTAATCTCTTAAATTGCTACTAATTCTTGAGCTTGTTTAAATATTTCAACATTAGCTTTTTTAGTTTCTAAACTTAAATTTATACTTCTTGCTAATCGAGCTATGTCTAATAAACTGGTATCTACTTTTTCTTCCTTATTGATTAAAAACCATTCTAGTACTTCATCTAAGTGCCAAATAGCTTGAGAGCCTTTATAAAATGCTTTAGGAAAACTCTCTTTATTGACATATTTTTGTATATTTTGTTTTGTACATTCAAATATTTCCGATAATTCTAAAACTCCTACTATATCAGGGGAAACTTTTATTAAAACGGCATTGGGTATCACTGATTTAACTTGTTGAATAGCACTATAAACACCTTGATAGGCAGAATCTGATTTTCTCATGAAATCTAAGGCCATCGATCCTTTCTCTGCTATACCTATTAGTGCATCTCCACATCCTGCTTCATATAATGAATCTAAGTAAATCTCAGGATCTGTTTGATCTTTAAAGTCAAAAATTAAACTAAAATCATAATAATTCATCTGTATTCTCCTCCGTATAATTACATTTATCTATAATTCTTTTTAAATGTTTCGCAAAGTATTGAGGATCTGTCGGAGTACTCCAAATACTTGTTTTACAATGTTTTCCTGCACGACAGTTTTTGTTGTTATAAGGACAATATAAAATACCCCAAGCATGACCATTAGATTCTTTAACTATCCATCCTTTTTTGACGCCATATTCAATTATCTCCCTTATTTCCTTGTTTGGATGTTTTTGACTCATTTTAATTATATAGTTGTTGATTGACAACTTTTTATTTTAAAACGAAAAATACCTTAAAAATATTCAATACCATAGCAAGGGATTGAGTCATCAAATAGTAATATACTTCGTAGCCGTTTTAGCAATTTTTAGTCAAAAACTCAACATTTTTGATACCATTGTCTAAAAACTTGTTATTGTAATTATTATTAATACTAAGATTGAGAGCTTGATTTATAAGTATTTCTCCTATCTCCCTATTCCACTTATTAGGCAACCCCTAATTATCTATTAATATCATGGCTATTAGAATTAAAATTGCTCAAGATAAAGCTAATTTAGTCCAAAGTTTAGTCTTAAATAACCAAAATAGTCAAGGAGTTTTTGCAACTTATGCTGATATTATGGCCTTTGCGGCTGCTTTAGGTAAAAATAATAAAATTAGATTACCATTAAACGCTATTGCGAAAGAACCATCTCCCATCAGTTTAGATGTTTTTAGTACTCGTGGTTATGATTTTTTATTTAAACTTTTAGCTATTACCGAGACTCATAATCCAGACATCATTTCTGCTTATGATATGATTGCGGAAGAAGAAAGAGTAATGATTTTTGAAGAATATGCTAATGGTGGATTAATGAAACTACAAGATCAACTAAAAGGCGCAGTAGATTATAGTGAGAGAATATTATTAATTTTGAATCAAGGAAAAAGTCAAAAATCTCCTACTTTTAGTAATTTTGATTTGACTAAATTTTTATAGTAATTTTTATTTCAAAAACCATCTAGTAATTAATTTAATCCTATTAACCTTTGATCAATTAAGGTAAAATATAAAAGTTATTTTATCTCATAAATTATCACAATATCATGGTAGAAAAAGTCACAAAAACTGAAGCACAATGGAAAGAAATTCTTACCCCTGAGCAATTCCAAGTTACTAGAAAACATGGTACAGAAAGAGCTTTTACGGGAGCATATTACAAAAATAAAGCCGATGGTATTTATAGATGCGTTTGCTGTGACAATGAGTTATTTACTGCTGACACTAAATATGATTCAGGCACAGGCTGGCCCAGTTTTTGGCAACCCGTCAGAGAAGATAGCGTCACCTATAAAACTGATATTAGCCTCTTTATGAAACGAGTAGAAGTCTTATGTGGTGCTTGTGACGCTCATTTAGGTCATGTTTTTGACGATGGACCAAAACCCACAGGAAAACGTTATTGTATGAATTCTGTTGCCCTCAAATTTGAACCTAAAGATTAATTAAGTAACAATTAGCAATTATCAGCAAGAGGAATTAACAATTTTTTACTCAAAAATTAATTCTATATTTTGACTATTTAGCGAAAAAAAACAACATAACTTAGAAATGTCATCCCTCAAACAATTAGCAATTCGTGGCACAATTTGGACTTTTATTGGTTATGGGGGTAGTCAAGTTTTACGTTTGGGAAGTAATTTAATACTCACTCGTTTATTAGTGCCAGAAGTTTTTGGCTTAATGTCTTTAGTCAATACTTTTATTATGGGATTAAATCTATTCTCAGATATTGGTATTAATCCTAGTATTGTCAGAAGTCCTAGAGGAGAAGATCCTATTTTTCTAAATACGGCATGGACTTTACAAGTTATCAGAGGATTTGGCTTATGGATTGGTTGTCTCATCATTGCTTTTCCAGTCGCTCAATTTTATGAACAACCAAACTTAAAATGGTTAATACCTATTGTGGGTTTAAATACTATTCTTTTAGGATTTGATTCTACTTCATTAGCAATTTTAAATCGTCAAGTAAAAGTAGGACAACTTACTCTCATTGAATTAGTCACTCAAATAATATCTTTGGGTATGATGCTAATTTGGGCATTTTACAAGCCAACAATTTGGGCTTTAATAATTGGTAGTTTAGTCTCCAATCTTGTTAAACTCTACTGGAGTCATTCTATATCAACAATCCATCACCGTTTTATTTGGAATCGAGATTGTATCAAAGAATTAGTCTCTTTTGGACGTTGGATATTTATTTCTACGATGATGACTTTTTTAGCATCTCAGACAGATAGATTAATTCTTGGTAAATTATTTCCGTTAGAAATATTAGGAGTTTATACCATAGCCTTTACCTTTGCAGATATTCCTCGACAAATCATCGGAACAATTAGTAACAAAATCATCTTTCCCATTTTTTCTCAAAAAATACATTTACCAAGACATGAATTAAAAATTAAAATATTGAAGAAACGTATTATTTTATTGATACTTTCAGTTTTAATAATTTCTGTTTTATTTTCTTTTGGAGACATAATTATCGAAACTTTATATGATCAAAGGTATAAAAAAGCAAGTTGGATGTTGCCTATTCTAACTTTAGGTTTATGGCCTCTAATATTATCTATGACAATAGATCCAATCTTGTTCGCTTTGGGTAATCCAAAATTTGTATCATTAGGTAATGCTATCAAATTTATTTATATGATATTAATTTTACCTTGGAGTATTAATAGTTTTGGTATTTTAGGAGGAGTTATTGTTGTTGGATTTAATGATTTACCTTTTTATTTATCAGTTAGTTATGGACTTTGGAAAGAACAAATGACAGTAGTTACTCAAGACTTACAAATGACTTGTTTATTAATCTTATTTTCAATAATTTTAACCAGTATTCGATACTTTTTGGGATTTGGTTATTCTTTGGAAAATTTTATCTAAAATTTATATATTTTTTTGAAAATCTAAATTTGGTCTTTATGGGAAGAAAATAAATAAGCTATTTTTTCTATTTGAATTTATTTATGCTCTAATATTAATATTTAATCATAAGTACCCAAACAAAATATATTGTATATATGAAAATTACTTTTATTTTACCCTATGCGGATTTATCTGGTGGTAATCGTGTTATCTCCATTTATGCTGATCGCCTCCAGAAATTAGGTCATGAAGTTTTTGTCATTTCTCAACCGAAAAAAAAACCTAATTTAAAACAACAAATCAAATCATTAATTAAAGGAAAAATTAAACTTTTTGAAAATAAATCCGAATATTCTTACTTTGATGATTTAAGTGTCACTCACAAAATTTTAGAAACCTGTCGCCCTGTTACTGATGATGATGTACCAGATGGTGATGTGGTAATTGCTACATGGTGGGAAACGGCGGAATGGGTTGCTAATTTATCTCAAAAAAAAGGGGCTAAGGCTTATTTTATTCAACATCATGAAATATTTGATTATCTCCCCAAAGAAAGAGTTAAAGCAACATGGAAATTACCTTTTCATAAAATTACTATTTCTCAATGGTTAGTGGATTTAGCCAAAACAGAATATGAAGATGAAAATGTTTCTCTTATTTTTAATAGTGTTGATACGCAACAGTTCAATGCTCCCGTCCGCACAAAACAGGCAATACCTACTGTTGGTTTGTTGTATTCCCCTGTTTATTGGAAAGGCTGTGCTCTTAGTTTCAAGGCTTTAGCATTAGCACGACAAGAAATACCGAATTTACACTTGGTGGCTTTCGGGACAACAAGTCCGACTAAAGACTTACCATTACCTGAAAATACAACTTATTGGACAAACCCACTTCAAGATCAGATTAAGAATATTTATAGTCAGTGTGATGGGTGGCTTTTTGGTAGTCGTGCGGAAGGATTTGGATTACCTATTTTAGAAGCAATGGCTTGTCGTACTCCTGTTATTGGCACTCCGGCAGGTGCGGCACCTGAATTATTAGCAAAAGGTGGCGGTATTTTAGTTAAACCTGAAAATCCAGAAGATATGGCAAAAGCAATCATTAAAATTGCTCAAATGTCTAATTTAGAATGGCGATCAATGTCCGATGCAGCTTATAGTACAGCGACGGGCTATACTTGGGATGATGCAACTCAATTATTTGAACAGGCATTATATAGAGCTATAGAAAGAACGAAAAAAAGAGAATTATAATTTAAATTAGAAATGTCATCCCTCAAACAATTAGCAATTCGTGGCACAATTTGGACTTTTATTGGTTATGGGGGTAGTCAAGTTTTACGTTTGGGAAGTAATTTAATACTCACTCGTTTATTAGTGCCAGAAGTTTTTGGCTTAATGTCTTTAGTCAATACTTTTATTATAGGATTAAATCTATTTTCTGACGTAGGAATCGCACCTAGTATTATTCAGAATAAACGTGGAAATGAGCCAATTTTTTATAATACAGCATGGACTTTACAGGTAATAAGAGGTTTCTTTATCTGGTTTGCTTGTTTATTAATTGCTTATCCTCTATCGATTTTTTATGATACTCCCGAATTAAAATGGTTAATTCCGATTCTAGGTTTAAATTCCATTGTCAATGGTTTTCAGTCAACGGCTTTACCCTTACTTGATAGAAATATCAGTGTAGAAAAAAAAACATTATTTAATGTAGGAATACAAGTTTTTTCTTTGATTATTACCATTATTCTCGTATGGTTTAATCGTAATATTTTATCTTTAGCTATTGCTACGATTATATCAGGTCTATTGAGTACTATTATTAGTCATCAATTAATTAAAGAAGTTAAAAATACTTTTACATGGGATAAAAAATCATTAGAAGAATTATTTTCTTTTGGTAAGTGGATTTTTATTTCCACAATGTTAACTTTTTTAGCAATGCAATCCGATAGATTAATTTTAGGTAGATTATTCTCCATCGAAATATTAGGAATTTATACCATCGCTTTTACTTTTGCGGATATTTCTTTACAGATAATTGATAAAATCAATGGTACAGTAGTTTTTCCTCTTATTTCTAAATGCAGTGACTTACCTAGAAAAATTTTAAGAGAAAAGATTTTAAGTAAAAGAAAGTTTTTATTAGCTATTGGTATTGTATTTGTAACTTTTTTAAGTTGTTTTGGAGATTTATTAATTCTAACTTTATACGATGATCGTTATAAACAAGGTTCTTGGATGTTACCAATTTTAGCATTAGGAATTTGGCCTAATTTACTTGCTGTCACCATGAGAAGTGTACAAATGGGAATCGGAAAACCCATGTATGGTGCTTATGGATATTTGTTAAAATTTATCTATATGATTATTCTACTGCCTTTAATGTCGAATATTATGGGCATATTAGGAGCAATTTTAGTAATTGCCTTTAACGATTTTCCTTTTTATATAGCTGTACAATATGGTTTATGGAAAGAAGGATTAATGACCATTAAACAAGATATTTTAGCAACTTTATTGTTAATAACTATAATAAGTTTAATCATCTTAATTAGATACTATTTAGGTGCAGGTTTTCCTTTAGCTTATTTATCATTATAAAATATAGAAAAAATCAATCGCATTATCATTAACTATGCGTTTATTAATCATTCAATACGGTGGAGATTATCGAGAAGCCTATCAAAGATTCGCTAACGGGGAGGAGGAAATCTACGGTTATCAAAAATATTCCGTTGATTATGTAGCTAAACTTGCAGAAACCTTAGAAGAAGTAACTACAATATGTATATCTTCAAAAGATAGTTATAGTGAATTATTAAAACCTAAATTAAGAGCTATCGGATTAGGTCTAAAAAATAATTATGATCAGCAAAAAATTAAACAAGATATTAGTCAATATATACAACAAATAAAACCTGATAAATTGATTTTAAGATTTCCATCACCAGAAATTTTATCATTAGCAATTAAATACAAAATATCGACTTTAACAACATTTTCTGACTATATAGAAAATAAAACCATTAAACAAAAAATTAAAAACTATTTTCTTGCTAAACAGTTGAATAATTCATCTATTAATTGGGTTGCTAATCATGGTATTTATGCGTCTTATACATTGCAATATATAGGAGTTAATCCGAATAAAATTATTCCTTGGGATTGGCCTAATCATAATACTTCAGAAGACTTTATTCCTAAAAATAAACCGAAAGATAATGAAAATATATCTATACTATACTGTGGTTCAATTATAGAACAAAAAGGAGTGACAGATGTAATTAAGGCAATAAATATCTTACATAAACAAGGATTATATTTAACCTTAAATATGGCTGGTAATGGTGATATTGAGAAATTTTCTAATCTTGCTAAAAATTTAAAAATTGACAATCAAATAAATTTTTTAGGCTTAATAAATCATAGTCAAGTAATGTCTTTGATGAGAAATTCTGATTTAGTAATTGTACCGAGTAGAATAGAATGTGCTGAAGGTTTTCCTAAAGTTATTAATGAAGCATTAACTTGTAAAACACCCATTGTTGCTTCTAATCATCCCGTATTTGTTAATAAGTTAATTAATGAAGTTAATGCTATGATTTTTCCTTCAGGTGATTCTCTAGCTTTAGCAAATAGTATTAAAAAAGTTCTTTCTAATGATGATTTATATCATAAACTATCTTTAAATTCTGCTGAAACACTTTTAAATTTGGAAATTCCTTGTAACTTTGGAGAATTAATTGATCATTGGTTATCAAATACTCAGGAAGATATTGATTGGTTATTACAACATAATTTAACGTCAAATTATTATATTTAATCAACATTTTTAAAAATTATGTCTTTCTATAAATAGCTTTAATAGTTACATAACAATCTTTATTTTTTGGAACAGTATAATGATTTTTATGGAATAATTAACTATAGTTTAGACTGGAATAACCTAAATTTTTATTTATGTCCTTATTGATTCATATTGGTTACCATAAAACAGGGAGTACTTTTTTACAAAAACAAGTTTTTAATCAAGAAAATTTCGGGTTTATTTCTCCTTGGTGTCGTCAAGATTATTATGAAAAATTACTTTTAGTAAATCCTTTTCTTTTTGATATTAATAAAACTCGTTTATTTTTTGAGGAAAAAATAGAAAAAGCGGCGAAAGAAAACTTAGTTTCTGTGATAAGTGAAGAAAGATTATCGGGGAGTATAACTTCAGGTGGTTATAACAATTATGATATGGCAAATAAATTATATTCCTTGTTTCCACAGTCGAAAATATTAATTATAATTAGAAATCAATTAGATATGATTTGGTCTATTTATAAACATAGATTAAATAGTGATTTAACGGTAGGAATTAATGAATATTTAGAGCAAATACAAAAAGAATTTCCTAGTTTTGAACCATTTTTTAACTTTGATTATCTTCAATATCACTGGTTAATTAATCACTATCAAAGTTTATTTGGGAAAGATCAGGTTTTAGTTTTACCCTATGAAATGCTAAAAGATAATAAGGTACTTTTTCTTGAAAAAATATCTAATTTTACAAAAACAAACATTGATACTAAAATGAATTTTTCACAAGTTAATAAAAGTTATTCATATTTATCTCTTTATTTTAAACGATGGACTAATTTTTTTGCCCCTAGAATTTGTAGGGTAAATTCATCTTTATATCAAAAAATAAATAATTCTTTTTTTTATCGATTAAATCAAGTTGTTGAGAACACAATACCAGAAGCATTAATTCAAAAAGTGGAAAATCATATGAAAGAAATAATCGCTGAAAAAATACATAATTACTATATAGAAAGCAATCAAAAAACCAGTAATATAATTAACATGGATCTTTCTCTGTATAATTATCAAATGGAATAATTAAGTTGTAAATGTTGAACAATCAATTACTAATTCATATTGGTTATCCTAAAACAGCTTCTACATGGCTTCAACAAGGAATTTTTAAAGACGAGAAAATGGGCTTTTTTTCTCCTTGGAGGGGACATTGGTCTGATAGTATTGCTGTAGATCAATTTATCACAGTAAACAGTTTTTCTTTCTCTGCTGAAAATGCTTATGCCGCTTTTGAAAATGGTTTAAAAGAAGGGGAAAAAAAACATTTATGTACCGTATTATCTCAAGAGATGCTTTCTTGTAATTTTATGGATCAAAGTGGCTATTGGGGAAAAGAAGTGGCGCAAAGACTTCATCAAGTTTTCCCTAAAGCTAAAATTTTAATCGTTATTAGAGAACAAAAGTCGATGATTTTTTCTGCTTATGGACATTATATTCGGAAAGGAGGAAGACACTCTATAGAACAATTAATTAGTACTAAAAATATTAAATCAGGCTTATATCCACTCTTGAGATTGTATTGTTTAGAATATCATTATTTAATTAATTATTACTATAATCTTTTTGGCGAAAATCAAGTTTTAGTATTGCCTTTTGAGTTATTAAAAAAGGATAAAAATCTCTATTTACAAAAAATATGTCAGTTTGTAGGTATTGAAAATCAAAGTTTTGATAACATCCCATCAAAAGAGACTAATGTTAATTATAAAGCGGCGACATTAGCTATTCATAGAAAAATTAATAATTTTATTCTTTTTCAAGATAAGAGATTGATTTCTTCCTCAAATTCTTGGAGATGGATCATTATTTGGAAAATCTTGCGTTTACTTGATAATACATTACCTGAAGAACTGCAAAATAAGGCAAAATCTCAGATTAAAGATTTTATTCAAGAATATACTGAAAATATGTTTGTTGAAAGTAATCAAAAAACCAGTGAATTAATTAACATCAATCTCAGGGATTTTGGTTATGATTTAATGGATAAGTAGAATGTCAAGATCACAAAACCTATGAGTTAAAAGGACAAAATGATCTTAAAAATAACTAATATTGTTAATATAGTAATCCTCTTTGAGTGATAACAAAATAATCATTTAATTTCCCTCAAAATTGCCTTTAGGGAAGTAAAAATTCTGACAAATGATTTAAGAATATTATATCATCAATTCATCTCAAATAATTAATGGATCAATAATGAGTTTTCAAGCACAATTAGCCATGATTTTATGGCTGCCGATAACTATATATTTATTTAAAAAATTTTCTCCTAGAAAAGCCGTAATCGTTAGTTTTTTAGGCGGTTTATTATTTCTGCCCAGAAAAGCAGGTTTTGCTTTACCTTTAATTCCTGATTATGAAGGAATGATTGCAACTTGTTATGGTATTTTTATCGCTATTATTATTTACGATTCCCAAATATTTAGAAAATTTAAGTTTAGTTGGTTTGATCTCCCTATCATTTTATTTGGTATTAGTCCCTTTTTTTCGAGCCTCAGTAATTTTTCTGACCTTAATATCATTTTCGCTTTATATGATGGTATTAATCAGTCTATTAGTCAAAGTTTTCAATGGGGAATGCCTTATTTTTTAGGGCGATTATATCTCAATAATTTATCAGGATTAAAAGAGTTAGCCATTAATACGATTAAAGGGGGATTAATTTATGTTCCTTTATGTCTTTATGAAATAAGAATGAGTCCTCAAATCCATACAATGGTATATGGCTATTTTCCCCATTCTTTTGGACAAACTATGCGTTTAGGGGGATGGAGACCACAAGTTTTCATGAATCACGGCTTAATGTTAGGGTTATTTATGATGACGGCCACCCTTCTTGCTATTTGGTTATGGCAGGGAAAAGTGATCAAGAAAATCTGGGGAATTCCCATGGAATGGGTAGTAGTGATTTTACTTGTTACTTTTATTTTGATCAAATCCACTGGGGCTTATGTATTGCTATTTGCTGGTTTAATGGTTTTAGCTTCGGCTAAATGGTTACGATCAAATTTACCTTTAATTTTATTAATGATTGGTATTGTTTACTATTTGGCGATCGCTACTACGGGGAATTTCAACGGAGATAATTTAGTGCGATTCGCAAATAATTCCTTTGGAGAAGAAAGAAGTCAATCTTTAGAATTTAGATTAGATAATGAAAAACTATTAGGAGAAAGAGCTAGAGAAAGAATATTATTTGGTTGGGCTGGATGGGGAAGGAATAAAGTATTAACGGCAGATTGGAAAGGAGATTTAGAAGATAAATCTGTAACAGATAGTTACTGGATTATTGTTTTCGGAGTTAATGGTTTATTTGGTTTAATTACCCTAATAACATCTTTATTATTACCAGTATTTTACTTTGCAGTTTTTCGTTATCCAGCAAAAACTTGGTTTCATCCACAGGTAGCATCAGCAGCAGTTTTAAGCGTTTCTCTTATTTTATTTGTCATTGATTCTCTCGTTAATGCCATGTTTAACCCTATTTTTCCTTTAATTAGCGGTGGATTATCAGGATTAGTACTTAATAATGTTCCTTCTAAAAATAAAAAACGCAAAAAATTAGCTATAAAACCTAAACAATTAAGTCCATTGAGAACATCCATAACAAAAAAATGTTAATCAAAAATTTTAAAATTATCACTTTGTTGTCTTTATTAGCAGTATTAATTTCTGCTTGTCAATCTTTGAAAGAAGAGGCAGTTCAATCTTCCCCTGTTGTAATAGTTCCTAATAAGTCAAATCTTCCTCCACAAAAAGCCAATGTCGGTATTGGTTTAAATGGTATAGCTGATTGGTCAACTCAACTTCCTTTTATCAACCATTTTAAAACTTCTCGTGCTTGGATTACTCAATGTCTTAATTCAGAACCAGATTGTCAAGGGAAGTGGAGTACAGAAGAAAATAAGCTATTAAATTTAGATGAAAATGGTTGGGTAAAATCATTACCAAAGCCTGAAGATCCACAAGAATACACTCGTGTTAGTACATTGTTATTTAGAGACATACCAAATAAATTTAGGGGAGGAAAATATTTAGTTTTATATGACGGAGAAGGAACATTAGAATATAAATTCGCTGCTAAGAAAATTCCTTCAGAATCTAAACCAGGAAGAGATGTTATCGAAGTTGATTCAAGTAGTGGTGGGGGAATTCTCCTTACTATAACCGCTACAGATCCTAAAAATAATGGTAATTATATTCGTAATATAAAAGTTATTGAAGCTAAAAACGAGAAACTGTTTAATCAAGGTGAAATTTTTAATCCTCTGTTTTTAGAAAAAATTAAGGCTTTTACTACCCTTCGTTTTATGGATTGGATGCAAACCAACAATTCCGAACAGATAGAATGGAGTGACAGACCAACTCCAAATATTTCTTCCTATGCCCTTAAAGGTGCTTCAGTAGAAACGATGATTGCTTTAGGAAATAAACTTAATAAAGATGTTTGGTTTAACATACCTCATCAAGCTACTGATGAATATATGACAAAATTCGCTCAATTAGTCAAAGCAAAATTAAATCCTAAGTTAAAAATTTATATTGAATATTCTAATGAAGTGTGGAATTGGCAATTTAAACAAGCTAAATACTCTTTAGCACAAGGTAAAGCAAAATGGAATCAAGAAGGTAATGCTTATATGCAGTGGTATGGAATGCGCACAGCTCAAATGTGTGATATTTGGAAAAAAGAATTTGGAGATCAAAAAAATCGAGTAATTTGTGTAATTTCTACTCAAACTGCTTATAAAGGACGAGAAAAACCCTTATTAGATTGTCCTTTGTGGGTGAAAGAAGGTAATAAACCTTGTTATCAGCATGGTATTGATGCTTATGCCATTACGGGTTATTTTAGTGGCGCTTTAGGTCATTCTGATAATGAATCAAAAGTCAAATCATGGTTAAATGAATCTGATGGTGGATTTAATAAAGCAATTGAACAATTAAAAACAGGAAAATTACTTCAAGGCAAAACAAAGGATAGTTTACCAGATCTTTTCGATTTATTCACTTATCATCGTCAAGTAGCCCAAGAAAGAGGCTTACAATTAGTTGCTTATGAAGGTGGACAACATATCGTCGCCGTAGGCAAAGTTCAAGAAAATGAACAGTTAAATAACTTTTTTATGGAATTGAATCGACGACCAGAAATGTATGATTTATATACAGAGGTATTAAATAACTGGGAAAAAACTGGAGGAGGTTTATTTATGCACTTTGTTGATATTGGACAACCAAGTAAACACGGTAGTTGGGGAAGTTTAGAATATTTAGATCAAAAAGAATCTCCTAAATATAATGCTTTAATGGATTTTATTCGCAATCATCACTTGAGTAAAAATAATTGATTCTCATTTGTCTTAACAAAGGTTCTATTTTAGGATCATAACCTCCCTCACGAGATTTAATTAAATAAGCCCAAGGTAAGTTATTAGTTTCTTCTTGTAATTTAGTTACTAGATCACTAATATTACCTATTTTTTTGGCTGGAATACCTCCGACAATTTCTCCTTCTTTCACATCTTTAGTAACTACTGCACCAGCACCAACGATAGCATTAGGCCCTATGGTGACGTTTGGAAGTATAACGACATTAAAACCAATAAAAACGTTATCTCGAATATCTATTTTACCCACTGCATCTAGTTTGACATTATAGGCTTTATTCAGCATGGCGATCGAACCATCATGACCGATAATACTACAGGTAGAAAAATGAACATTATTACCAATGCGTACATAATCAGGATCTGTAAAAACATTACTTGTCAAAATGGTACAGTTTTCTCCTATACTATAGAAATTACCGTGAAGTTTTAAATAATCTGCATATTCTTTACCGTTAGGGTGACAGATTTTGCGATATAATGACGAGAACTTGCCGTATTTAAAAGCTAGTGAACGAATAATTTTTTTGATTAATGATTGGAACATGAATATTAAAACTTATTAAAAAACTTATGTTTTGTATTATCTGATAATTTAGACAAAAAATCTATACAATTAATAATAATATTATTGAATGGAAAGAAATAAATTAATTATTTTAAAATTTGTTCACAATAATTTTTACCCTTAGTTATGGCTTTAGAAATTAATATCTCTACTTCAATAGTAATAGTTAACTACCGCACTCCTCAATTAACCATTGACTGTTTAGATTCTTTATCCTCAGAAATCAAAGATTTACCCTCGACAAAAGTATTGGTAGTAGATAATAATTCTTCAGATGATTCTATTTCTTTAATTCAAAATGCGATCGCATCTAATCATTGGCAAGAATGGGTTTCCTTAATTTCCTCTCCCATTAACGGCGGATTTTCCTACGGTAATAACTTTGCTATTCGCCCATTAATGGAATCTGATAATTTACCCGAATATATTTTGTTACTAAATCCTGATACCATCGTCAGAAAAGGAGCATTAAATGCCCTGATTGAATTTATGAATGACAATCCTACTGTTGGGATAGCAGGAAGTAGATTAGAAAATTTAGATACAACTCCTCAACAATCAGCTTTTCGTTTTCGTACAATTTTGAGCGAGTTAGATTCTGGGTTACGATTAGGAATCGTCTCAAAAATACTTAATAAATGGACTGTCGCCCCTGCCGTCTCCGATAATAATTGCTCCACAGATTGGGTAGCAGGAGCAAGTATGATCATTCGGCGAGAAGTTTTTAAAGATATAGGATTACTAGATGAAGGTTATTTTATGTACTGCGAAGAAATGGACTTTTGTTTACAAGCAAAAAAAGCAGGTTGGAGTTGTTGGTATGTACCAAAAAGTAGAGTAGTTCATCTTGTAGGACAAAGTTCAGGTATTGATCAAGATAACAAAAAACCTAAAAGACTACCAAAATATTGGTTTGATTCCAGACGTAGATATTTTTTAAAAAATTATGGTTGGTTTTATACCGCCATGACAGATTCAATTTGGGCTTTCACCTATATTCTTTGGAGAATAAGACAATTTATACAACAAAAACCCAATCATGATCCGCCTTATTTATTAATAGATTTTTGGATTAATACAGTATTTTGTTATCCTTTTCTCTAAAAGTTGAATAAAATTTTATGTCAGATAAACTAATAGAAAACATTGAAAATATTGGATTGTTTGCACAAATAAAAGAAGACTGGATTGCCCACGGAAAAGATTGGACAAAACCAGGATTTCGTGCTGTTGCTATCCATCGTTTTGGTAATTGGCGGATGAATATTGAGCCAAAAATATTACGAGCTCCTTTTAGTATTTTATATAGAATGTTATTCCGTAAAGTACGCAATACCTATGGCATAGAACTTCCTTACACAGTGGTATTAGGAAGAAGAGTTATTATTGAGCATCAAAGTGCTATTGTCATTCATGGGAACGCTTTTATTGGTGATGATTGTATTATTCGTCAAGGCGTAACTATTGGTAATCGTTATCTTGATCGTCCATTAGAAGCTCCAAAATTAGGTAAGAAAGTCAATATTGGGGCAGGAGCAAAACTTTTTGGTAGTATTACCATTGGCGATAACGTTAATATTGGTGCAAATGCAGTGGTTTTAACCAATATACCTGATGGAAAAACTGCGGTAGGTATTCCGGCTAAAATCATTAATATTCTTTAAATTCAGAGAACATAATTAAAAACAGCATAAATAATTTTATCTTGTTCAGTTATGGGGTTTAATATTTTGTATAGCAGAAATTGCGATCGCCAATATTCCTCCTAATTCAAGAATCCAATTGAAACGGATACCAACAGGGGCAAAACTGATTAATTTATCCACATGGTGAAAAGAAGCACCACGAATTATGACAAAAGAACTCAGGAAACTTAAACCAATTAAACCCCAACGAGCATTAGAGCGATTATTTTTCATTAACCAAGTTATGGTTATCATAAAAGCTAAAATAAATATACTAAGAGTAACTATAAAAATACCTTGAATAATACGACGACTTTCATACCATCCCTCCTTGATAGCTAAATTTTTTCCAGTAACAGTTAACCAAGATTGTAAATCTAACTGTTTATTAATACCTAAAAACAAGAGAATCAAAGCAATTAACCACCAAATAAATTGATTAGTACGATATTCTTGTTTATCAGGATTATTTTTATCAACTTTAATAGCCGAAATTATTGCTAAAACACTTGTTAATAGATAAGCTACCACCGTTAACCATCCCATAAAAGTAGGATCGCCGATAGTAGGATACCAAATGTTATTATTGATAATAGCCAACATGGTTTTAATAATTAAATGGTAGTTTATTGTTTAAATAAATAATAATTATAACTAACCAAGTATGATAATCAAAATTTCAGCTTCTGAAGCAGATTGGAGTCGAGAAAAAATAGAAAAATGGTGGACTCCTTCCAAACAACTTTTAAAGTCTATTCGTCAATATCAAAAATGGGAAAACACATCTCATTTATTGGCTAAAATTATACAAAAATCTTATGTTTTACAACATCGTTTTTGGAGTATTGTTACAGGTGCAGATATTCCTTTAAATTGTCAACTAGGAGGTGGATTAATTTTAATTCATCCTAATGGAATTATTATTCATCCTAGAGCAGAAATCGGGGTAAACTGTTTAATTTTTCAACAAGTTACTATCGTTGCTAATGTGAAAATTGGAGGTCATGTGGACATTGGTGCTGGTGCTAAAATTATTAAACCTGTTACTATCGGTAATCATGCCAAAATTGGTGCCAATGCAGTAGTTTTAAATGATATAAGCTAAGACGCATTTAAGTTGCATTAATCAAATTTCCCTTATTCTTAAATTTTTTACTCCAATTTATCTCTAATTGATTTTCATTTAATAGCCTTGCGATTATTGTTTCTAACTCTTCTACATTT